>Ga0210386_10001311_pt1 | contig 22213 bp, 26 predicted proteins | sample IncBWH32OmetaG_FD_160091 | JGI IMG/M metagenome (GOLD analysis project Ga0210386, IMG submission 160091) | Forest soil microbial communities from Barre Woods Harvard Forest LTER site, Petersham, Massachusetts, United States - Inc-BW-H-32-O ...
TGGCATTGCGCGAGCCCGATTCATCACTAGACAAAGCATTTTTTTCATCATTTCGGTTTCGGGTTCACCCCGCAAGCCGGAACGCGCAGGGTGCAGACCTGAGCTGGCCGGAACCGGGCAGGGGAGGGGGCCTGAATCCCCCAGCCGTGACCTGACCGCGCCGGGTTTTGGGTATGGGCAGGGCAGGGGACCCCCGAAAATCAAGGGGTCGCGCCGTCGCGCCGGATCAGTTTTCGGTTGCCGTTCCCGTTCCCCCGTCGTAACCCTGACGCGCCCTGTCCTGACCGGAGCCGCCCCATGCCAGACGCCGAGATCCCGGAAGCGGAGCCGCCGCCCCCCTTCGCCATCCCGTACCAGCCCGATCGCATGCGCTGGGCGCTCGGCGTGCTGGGCTGGAGCGGGCACGAGCTGGCCCGGCGCCTCGCCATGGAGCAGGGCAGCGTCCGCCAGATGATGCGCTCGGCGAACCCTCGCGCGTGCCCGGAGCGTGTCGCGCTGTGGCTGGAGACCTTGGCGGCGCTGTATCTGCGGTTTCCGCCGCCGTCATTGGTCTATGACGATGGCGAGCCGGCATGTCCGGCGGCGCGGCTGCGCTATCTGCTGGACCGCCTGGGATGGTCTGCTATCGAACTTGGCCGGCGGGTCAGCGTCAGCGAGCACGTCGCCAGCAACTGGATGCGCACCCGCGGCACGCAGCAAGCCCCGGCCGCCGTGCAGGACTGGCTGGAGCTGCTGGACGACTTCCTGGTAGCGCTGCCGGTGCCGATCGGCTGGGCGCGCAAGCAACGTCCCGCGCCCGAGCCGGGCGACGGTTCCCCCAACGGGACGTTGGCCAATGTTGACGATGCCGCTTGACAACGGAGCACTTTAAGGCGCTGAAATAACTAACCTGCCGATTGTCACGTCAGGATGCCTGCGAATGCAGCCCCCAACGTGAAGTTGGCATTACGGAGCCAGCGACCCGGCGCCTCGACTCGGCGCCTCGGTTGTAGTGCCGTTCAACCGGCGGTGGCCGTCATAATGGCGATTATGTTAACTCTCCGGAAGTAACCGGACAGTCGCCGCAAAGTCCTCACGGGCGCCCTCGCTCCGCTCGCCGGTTTGACTGCCCAGAGCAAGTAAAACCGTCATCTGCCCTGCCGCGCGTTACTTCCTGTTCGCGCTACGGTTGCAGACAGGAGCGACCCCATGGACGTGATCGTCATTGTCATCCTCCTGTTGCTTGTGTTCGGCGGCGGCGGCTTCTACGGCCATCAGCGCGGCTACTATGGCAATGGCGGCTTCGGCCTGATCGGCGTGGTCCTCGTGATTCTCGTGCTGCTGCTGCTGTTCGGACACGGCCGGTTCGGCTTCTGATGGGGCTCGGCAACATCATCTTTGGCGACGGGCCCATCCTGTCAGCGCTGGCGGCGCAAAGCACGAAACTCGACCAGATCATCAAACTCTTGCAAGGACTCACAGGCATGTCTCAAACGCTCCAGAGCGAGATCACCCAGCTCACCGCCGACGTCACCGCGCAGACCACCGTGGTCAACTCCGCGATCACGTTGGTCAATGGCTTTGCCGCTCAGCTCTCTGCCGCCGTTGCCAACGCCGCCGCGGCCGGTGCCACGCCGGCGCAGTTGGCCGATCTGACCGCGCTCGACACGCAGATCACCACCAGCTCCGCCGCGCTCGCTGCCGCGGTCACGGCGAACACCCCGGCCGCACCGGCGCCGGCACCGGCGCCCGCGGCGGCCTGATCGTCAAACGCAAGGGCAGCTTAGCCGGCCGTCGTCCGCGGTTTCCTCCCCCGGGTGCGCGGCCGGTGCTGGAGCTGCCCTTGCGCCTGGTGTCGCCATGGCCGATCCCCTCATCACGATCGACAGCGCGAAGACCGTCGCCGCGCTGCGCGGCGCCGTGCGGCAGATGCGGTCCACCGCGTCGGCCATGCTCAATGACCTGGCGTTTAAGGTGCAGCGCGTCGAGAACTTCGCGATGCTGCAGGTGTTCAATACGCCACGAGCCTTCACGGCTCGCTCGGTGCTGGTGAACAAATCGGACCGAGGCAGCCTCAGCGCCACCATCTACGTCCGCCCCGAAGTGGCGAAATACCTCGATCCCTATGAGGTGGGCGGCCTGCACGTGCTGCCAGGGCCGGCGCTGCTCAAGCCGGTGGACATCAAGCTCGACCCCTACGGCCAGTTACCGAACAAGACCATGGAGCGCCTGCGGGCCCGCCCCGACATCTATATCGGCCCGATCAAGACCAAATCCGGCGACGAGATAAACGGTGTGTGGCAACGCCTCAGCGTCAGCCGGAAGGGCCTCCCGCGCAGAAAACGCCTGCCACGCGGCACCATCTATCACCCGAAGCTCGGGGCGTTACGGCTGCTGATTCGGTTCGGTGTGGACTTGCCGGTCAAGAAGCATCTGAACTTCCATGCCCGCGCGGTTGCCCTGATCGCAGCGAACAGCGCCGAAGCGTTCAAGGCCGCGTTGGTGAAGACATACACCACCGCCCGGTAAGGCGATGGCGATCGACCCGAACACCGAGGCGCACACGCCGCTGATCGTGTCGGCGCCGATCATGGCCCGCATCGTCGGGCTGACTGAGCGGCGGCTGCTGCAGCTCGCCGCGGAAGGCATGCCGAAGGCCGGCCGCCAGGGCTACCCGGTCGCGGCCGCCGTGCAATGGATCATCGCCTATTGGCGCAAGCGGGCGGAGCAGACACCGCTCAATGACGCGCGGCGGCGCAAGGTCGAGGCCGACGCCTCCACCGCCGAGATCGAACTGGCGCTGCTGCGCGGCGACGTGGCGCGGGTCAGCACGATGGCACGCTCGCATGGCGCGGCCTGCGCGCGGGTCAGGACCCGGATGCTGGCGCTGCCGACGAAAATCGCGCCGCAGATCAAGCGGGTGAAAACTGTGGCGGAGGCCGAGGCCCTGATCCGCCGGGAGATCACCGAAGCGCTCGAGGACCTCAGCGGTGGCGCCAAGGAAGCAGCCTGACCCGGACCCGGACGGCCTGGCGCAGTGCGACACCGCGTTTCTCTCCGCGCAATACGACAACCTGCGGCCACCACCCACGCTGACGCTCAACCAGTGGTCTGAACGTCACGGCGTGCTGTCGCTGGAGACCTCCGCCGAGACCGGACGGTTCCGCGCCTATGGCTACCAGGTCGGCCTAGCCGATGCCTTCACCGACCCAACGATCGACACCATCACCATGATGAAGGCCGCGCGCGTCGGCTTCACCAAGGTGCTCGACCATGCGGTCGGCTATTTTTTATCGCAGGATCCATCGCCGATCCTGATAGTGCAGCCGCGCGTCGAGGACGCGGAGGACTACAGCAAGACCGAGATCGTGCCGATGCTGCGCGACATCGCGCCGCTGGCCGCGATCGCCGGCGACCCGAAGGCCAAGCAGACCGGCCAGACGATCCTCAAGAAGACGATGCTCAACGGCGCCAGCCTGACGCTGGTGGGAGCCAATAGCCCCGGCGGCTTCCGCCGCATCACGGTGCGCATCGTGCTGTTCGATGAGGTGGACGGCTATCCCCCGGGCGCCGGGTCCGAGGGCGATCAGATCTCGCTCGGCATCAAGCGGTCGCAGACCTTCTGGAATCGCAAGATTGCGCTAGGTAGCACACCAACGATCCAGGGCCTGAGCCGCATCGAGCAAAGCTGGAACGAAAGCGACCAGCGCCGCTACTTCGTGCCGTGCCCGCATTGCGGCGAGATGCAGACCCTAGAGTGGGGCGGCCCGACCGAGACGTATGGCCTCAAATGGCCGAAGGACGAGAACGGCCAGTACCACCCCGAGCAGGCCTACTACGTCTGCCGCGCGAACGGCTGCATTATCGAGGAGATCGACAAGCCCGACATGGTCGCCAAGGGCGAATGGCGGGCCTCCAGGCCGTGCCAGGGGCATGCCGGCTTCCAGCTCTCTGCGTTGTACTCGCCGCACGTCAACGCCTCCTGGGCGAAGCTGGCGGCCGAGTGGTTGGAGGCCAAGGGCGACGCGAAGCGGCGGCAGACCTTCATCAACACCACCCTGGGGCTGCCATATGAGGACCGCGGCGACAACGCCTTGAACGAGGCGAATTTGCTGAAGCGGCGCGAGGTGTGGGCGGGCGAGGTGCCCCCGCGCGTGGCGCTGCTGACCGCCGGCGTCGATGTGCAGGACGACCGCGTGGAGATCGAGGTCATCGGCTGGGGCGCTGATGAGGAGAGCTGGTCGATCGCGCACGAGGTCATTGAGGGCGACACCCAGGAGCAGATGGTGTGGCGCCTGGTCGATGAATACCTCAAGCGCAAATTCGTCCGTGCCGACGGCCGCGAATTCGAGATCATGGCCACCTGCGTTGATAGCGGCGGTCACGCGACGCAGCAGGTCTACACATTCTGCAAGGCGCGGCTCGGCCGGCGCATCTGGGCGATCAAGGGCGAATCAGCGCGCGGCGGCGCACGCTCGCCGGTGTGGCCGGTCAAGCGGCCAAGCGCCCGCAACAAACAGGCGTTCCGGCCCATCATCGTCGGGGTCAACGCGGCGAAAGATACCATCCGCTCGCGGCTGCACGTCACCGAGCCCGGGCCTGGTTACATGCACTTTCAGGTCGATCGCGACATCAACTATTTCGCCCAGCTTGTCTCCGAGCGCCTGGTGACGAAGGTCCTCAGCGGCCAGCGGTTCCGGGTCTGGGAGCTGTCGCCGGGGCGCGCCAACGAAGCCCTGGACATGCGGGTCTACGGCTACGCGGCGCTGTGCGGCCTGCTGCATTTCGGGCTGCGCCTGAACCGCCGCGCGGCGGAGGTCGCCGAGACCTATGTCGGGCCCGTGGTGCCGGCGGTGCGGCCGGCCGAGCCCGGCGCGGTGACCACGCCAGAGTTTCAGGGGCCGGTCTACGACCAGGTCACCATCACCACCGAGCAGCCCGCCACCGGGCGCCGGCGGCTCAAGGGGCGGCTGGCCGGCGTGTGAGTGAGGGGGACGGTGCCGCGGTGCCGTGAGAGGCGATGAGGCTCGCCGTGTGGGTCGGTCACACCGCCAGTCGCTCGAGCCTTCGACGGACCGCAGCACCGACGGCAAGATAGAGGTCCACGCGATGCGCTACAATCCGCGGACCAGCATCTTCGCGGGCATGTCGCCCTGGCAACTGCGGCAGGCCATCGAATCCTTGCAGGCGGCCTATCTGGAACTGATGGCCGGCGGCAAGGTGGTCACCGCCAGCTATGCCCAGGGCGACGGCACCAAGTCGGTGACTTACACGGCCGCGCAAGGCCAGAACATCGTCAACACCATACTGCAGCTCCGCGCCCAACTCGGCGAGGTGCGCCACCCCAGGCGAGGCTTCCGCGTGGGCTTTCGCTGATGGCCAACCAGAACCAGGTGCGTATCCTCGACCAGTGGGGCCATCCCTTCGCCCCCAGCCGCCAGCGCGGCGTGGTCGGGCCGCCGCGGATGCGGGCGCTGAACGGCTCGCCGAACATTCCGTACGACGCCGCTGACATCTATGGCGGCCAGATGGCCGACTGGCGGCCGTATCTGTGGTCGCCTGACGGCGAGATGAGTTTCGGTCAGCGGGACCGGATCGTTGCCCGCGCCCGCGACGCCGAGCGCAATGACGGGTGGGCCAAGGGCGGCGTCACCAAGATCCTCGACACGGTGATCGGCGCGAACTTTCGGCCGATCTCCAAGCCGGACTACCGCGCGCTCGCCTACTTCACCGGCATCAAGGGCTTCGATGCCGTCTGGGCCGATGAGTTCGGCCACGCGATCGACGCCTGCTGGCGCACCTGGGCGGGCGACATCAACCACTACTGTGACGGCATGCAGTGCCTGACCATGGCGCAACTGTGCTGGGTGGCGATGCGGCACAACCTACTCGATGGCGACGCGCTGGGCGGCCTGCTCTATCGACCCGAGCTGCTGGGACCAGGCAAGGCGCGCTACGCCACCGCGCTGCAACTGATCGATCCGGACCGGCTGTCCAACCCCCAACTGACCTTTGACAAGAACGTCATGCGCGGCGGCGTTGAGGTGGACAATTTCGGTGTGCCGGAGGGCTATTGGATCCGCCGCGCCCATGCTGGCGATTGGTTCAACGCGGCGAAAAGCGTGCACTGGGACTACTTCCCGCGCCGCACCCCGTGGGGCCGGCCGATCATCGTGCACAGCTTCGACCACGATCGTGCCGGCCAGCATCACGGCGGCGCCGGCGTGCTGACCTCGGTGTTGCAGCGGATGCGCATGCTGATGCGCTACGACAGCGCCGAGATGGAAGCGGCGATCATCAACGCGATTTTCGCCGCCTATGTGAAGTCGCCCTATGACCCGCAAATGGTCGCGGAGGCGATGGACTCCGACCATGCCGAGGAGACCGCGCTCGGCGCGTATCAAGAGCAGCGCAACGAGTTCTGGGACGAACGCAAGCGCATGTGGCTCGGCGGCAGCCAGGTGACGCATCTGTTCCCCGGCGAGGAAATCGGCCAGGTCCGCGCGGAGCGCCCGGCTTCGAATTACGAGCCGTTCGAGGTGCAGGTGCTGCGCCACATCGCGTCCGGCATGGGCATCACCTATGAGCAGATCAGCGGTGACTTCTCGCGCACCAACTTCTCAAGTTTCCGCGGTGCCACCAACGAGGTGAAGAAAACCTTTGATCGGCGCGCCAAGAATTTCGACAGCGGGTTTTTCATGCCGGTGCGCGGCGCCGCGGTCGAGGAGTTCATGGACGTCGAGGACGTGCCGCTGCCCGCTGGCGCACCGCCCTTCGAGGAGTTCCGCCTGGCCTATTCGAGCTGCCGCCTGCTGCGGCCGGGTCGCGGCTGGACCAACCCGCTCGATGAGATCAGGGCCTCCGGGCTCGCCATGCAGTACGGCCTCTCCACGTTGGAGGAACAGGCCGCGGACGCGATGGGCGAGGATTGGGAGGAAATTGTCGATCAGCGCGCGATCGAGATCCAGCGCTTCAAGGATCGCGGGCTCGAATTGCCGGAAGTCTACCAGGGGCCGCCGACACCGCCGGAAGCCGCACCGGGCGGCCGGCCTGGCAGCAAGCCGGACGGCGGCAAGATCGGCTCGGGAGGGTAGTGTGGCAACGGCTCTCCGTCGCGCTGGTGGGCCGACAAACCGCGCGCTCCACATAGTTGCCGAGATGGAGCGCGCCTGGGGTCCTGACGAGCATGCTGCGCAGCGCGCCCATCTCGTAGTCCGGGAACTGGCCCGATGCGGCCTCATCCCCGGCGTCGAGATTAGGGATGGCCTGGCGGTGGACGTACCGGACGGCCGCAAGGTCGGCTCAGGAGGCTGCTATGATGAAGCCCGCCCCGCCGCCGCCGGCCCCGAGGCCACTGCCGATGTCCGAGCCGATGTCGCGCATGGAACGGTGTGAAGCCCTGATCGCGCTGGCGATCGTCGTGGGTCTGATCGCCCTCACGGTGCTGGTGCCGTGGCTCCGTCGATGAGAAACCGCCTGCCGTTCCTCTCGCAGCGGCTGTTCAACGTGCCGCTGGCGATCCACCCGCGCAAGGCGGAGATCGTCGTCGGCGCGCTGGCCGAACGGCTCGGCATCACCTCGCTCAATCGGCTGACGCCGAACGCGCTGCGGCCGGATGCAATGGATTGGTTCGATGACGATGACTACAGCGATCGCGACGCGGTCAGCCCGGACATGGGCTATGACGTGGTGGCCGGGGTTGCGGTGATCCCGGTGCACGGCACCCTGGTGCAGAAGCTCGGTTCGGTGCGGCCGTATTCCGGCATGACTGGCTATGACGGCATCCGCACCGCGTTTCTCTGCGCCCTCGATGACCCGGCCGCGCAGTCGGTGGTGTTCGACATCGACAGCCCCGGCGGCGAGTGCGCCGGCATGTTCGACCTGGCCGATGCGGTCTACGCCGCGCGCGGCGAAAAGCCGATCTGGTCGATCCTTAACGAGATGGCTTTCTCCGCTGCCTACGCGCTGGCGAGTGCCACCGATTACATCACCGTGCCGCGCACCGGCGGCACCGGCAGCATCGGCGTCGTCGCCTGCCATGTCGATTTTTCCCGCGCGCTGGAAGGTGCCGGGCTGACCGTGACCTTCATCACCTATGGCGCGCGCAAAGCCGAGGGCGCGCCGGAGTTGCCGCTGAGCAAGGATGCGCTGGAGCATTTCCAGGCCGACATCGACACGCTTGGCGACCTGTTTGTCGAGACCGTCGCACGCAACCGCGGCCTGGCCGCCTCCGTCGTGCGCGGCACCGAGGCCGCCACCTTTCTCGGTCAGGCCGGCGTCACGCTCGGCCTGGCTGATGCCGTGATGGCACCGCACGAGGCATTCCGCGCGCTGCGCGCCGGCCTGACCTGACCTTTACCGGGAGACCCCCCATGACCCTCAAGGCCAAGCTCGCGACGAGCACGCCGTCGTTCGCTCACCTGGTTGGCCGCGCGCCTGCGGCGGCTGCGGAAGATGATCCGCCGCGCAAAGAGGGCGAGTCCGACGAGGACTACGCCAAGCGCGCCAAGGCGGCGGAGGACGAGGACAAAAAGAAGGACGGCGAATCCGACGAGGAGCACAAGGCCCGCGTGGCATCGAACCGGGCGCGGCGTGCGGCCGAGGACGAAAAGCCGGACGAAAACGCCGCGGGCAATGACGATGACAGGGGCGATGACGACAGCGACGGTGGCGACATGCGCCGCGAGGGCATCGGTCAGGCCCGGCTGCGCGAGCGGGCGCGCTGCGCGGCGATCTTCGGCGACCCCGCGGCGGGCCGTAATCAGGAGCTGGCCGCCACGCTCGCCTTCACCACCAACACGCCGCGCAGCGAGGCGATCCGGATTTTGCGCTCCGCGGGCACCCCTGCACCCGCCACCCCAGCGGCGGCGCCACGGCGCACGCTGGACAGCCGCATGGCAGCGCTGCCGCCGATGCCGGTGATTGCCGGCGGGGCCGCCGCGCCGGCCAGCGGAGGCGCGCCGAAGGATCAGGCCTACCAGACCGCAACGCTGATGCTGGTCGCCAACATGAAACGGCTCGGCGAGGGGCCGGAGGCCATCGCGAAATTCATCGCGGAGCGCAACGCCGCCTGAGCGCGGCGGTCGAGCCCTTAACCCGTCATCCAACGAGGTTTTCCCATGTCCGGCACCCTGCAGAGCCCGTTCCCGCTGGGCGACAACCCGCAGCAGCCTTATGCGTCGGCCGAGACCTATATTCCCGACCAACTTATCGCCGGGAATCTCAAGATCGTCTCCGACACGGTGACGATCGGCGGTTCCACCGCGCTGCCGCGCGGCGCCCTGCTCGGCCAGCAGAACCTGGGCACGCTCGTTGGCACCCCCGGCAAGACCTTCGCCACCGGCTCGGTCACCATCGCCGCTGTTCCCACCGCCGGCGACACCCTGACGATCGGCGGTACCGTCATCACCTTCGTGGCGGCGAACCCGTCCGGCAACCAGGTGCTGATCGGCGGCCCTGGCCCTGACGGCAACCCGGTCACGGTGCCGACGATCGCCGGCACCGCGACGGCGCTGATCAATTTCCTCAACGGTTCGACCGACACGAACCTGGTGAAGTTCACCTACTCGCTCGCTGGCGCGGTGATCACCACCACCGCCGCCGCACCCGGCACCGGCGGCAACGCGCTCACCCTGGCGACCTCGGATACCGCCGCGTTCACGCTGTCCGGTGCGACCCTGTCCGGCGGCACCGCCAACGCCGGCGCGGAGACCATCGGCAGCCTCACCGCCGGGCCGCGGCTCAAGAGCGGCAACTATGTCGTGGCCCTGACCAGCACGACGGCGTTCACCGTGACCGACCCGAGCGGCGTCGCGCTCGCCCCCGGCGTGGTGGGCACCGCCTATAGCGATCCGCAGATCAATTTCACCGTCACCACCGGCGCCAGCATCGCCGCGGGCGATCAGTTCATCATCGCCGCCGCACCAGCGACCAACGCCTACGTCCTCGCCAGCGCCGCCGCAGTGGATGGCAGCCAGAATCCAATTTGTGTCCTGGCTGACTACACCGTCGCCGGCTCGGTCCTCGCCCCGGTCTATTTGATGGGCGAATTCAACGTCAACGCGATGACGTTTGGCGCCGGCATTTCCGTCGCTGCCGCAAAGGCCGCGCTGCGTCCCTTGGGCATCTTCCTCAAGACGGTACAGACCGCCGCCGACCCGAGCTGATCGCGCTGCCCTAACGGCCTTGGGCAAGCCGCTGCCCGTCACGAGACGCGCGTCCTTCTAACTGGAGAGCCCTGCCATGTCCGGCTCCATGTCGCCGAATACCTTCATCTACGACACCAACACACTGATCGCGGTGGTGCCGAACTTGAAGCGGGCACAATCGTTTTTGCTCGACAAGTTCTTCCCAAACGTGGTGACCGCCGACAGCGAGTTCGTGTCGATCGACGTCGATGTCGGCATGCGCCGGATGGCCCCGTTCGTCTCACCGCTGGTCGAGGGCAAGCTGGTCGAGCAGCGGCGCATTCAGACCAACACCTTCAAGCCACCCTACATCAAGGACAAGCGGGCGCCCGATCTGCGCAAGCCGGTGCGGCGCATGATCGGCGAAAGGATCGGCGGTGACCTCACCGGCGCCGAGCGCGAGATGGCCAACCTGACGTTTGAGATGACCGACCAGGTGGACATCCTGACCCGGCGGCTCGAATGGATGGCGGCGAGCGCGCTGGTCACCGCCTCGGTGGTGATCGCCGGCGACGGCTTCCCCACCGTGACGATCAATTTCGGCCGCAGCGCCGCGCTCACCGTGGCGCTCACCGGCGCCAACATCTGGGGCTACACCGCCGGCTTCAATTCGGACGGCAAAGACCCGATCCCGGTGCTGTCGATCGAGGGTTGGCAGCGCGCGATCCTCAAGGCCTCCGGCGCCGCCGCCACGGACATCGTCTTCACCTCGACTCCCTGGCTGCGGTTCTTGAACGCCGAGGGCGTGCAGGGCGCGATCTACTACCCGCGGCTCGGCGATTTTCCGAACTCGATCAACCCGGGTGCGCAGATCCAGCGCGGCGCCGCCTACAAGGGCCGCTGGGGTCAATACGACCTGTGGCTCTACAACGATTGGTACGTTGATCCGATCACCAACGTCGAGACGCCGATGATCGCCGATGGCACGGTGATCATGTCGGGGCCGGACATGATGGGCACCCGCGCCTTCGCGCAAGTCCTCGATCCTGCCTTCAATTATGCCGCGCTGCCGTTCGCGCCGAAGACGTGGGTCATGGAGGACCCGGCGCAGCGGCTGATCATGATGCAGTCGAGCCCGATCGTCATTCCGAGCCGGGTGAACGCCTGCCTCGCCGCCACGGTCTGCCCCGGCCTGTTTAGCTGATCCCCCCTCGGAGACCCCGCACATGGCCGATGCACCGCAGGCTGCTGAGCCGCAGCCGGAGCCGCCGCGCGCGGCCGCACCGCCGAAGGCCGCGCCGAAAAAGGGGGCGCCCAAGCCCGCTGCGCCGCGTGGCAGCGTGCCCACGGTGGCAGCCTCGCCGACGGCGGGCAAGCCGAAGACGATGCGTGCCGCGGTGGCGCCGGACCGTACCGTCGTCATCGGCACCCCCCGCATGCTGAACAAGAATGACCCTGGCACACAGCAAGAGCTTGGCCCGGGCAGCCTGGTGGAGCTGCCGGTCGATGAGGCGATCCGGCTGATCAAGGCCGGCTTCCTGCTCGATCCGACCGGCCGCGTCGAGGCGCCCCCGATTGGCGCCGGCCCGGTCTACGACAACGACCTGACCACGGGCGTCCGCGCCGGCTGACCGACCATGGCCATTGATTGGGACAGCCTGGTGCTGCGGCCCACCGCCGTCATCTTCGGCGATGAGGTCGATTATGTGACGCCGTATGGCGCCTGCAGGATCCGCGGCGTGTTCGATGAGGCCTACCTGGCGCTGAACCCGGCGCTCGGCCGCGGCGGCCCCGACACCGGCGGCTTCGTGCTCGGTGACCCCGGCGCGATCACCACGGAAATGCCGGTGCTCGGCGTGCGGCTGGACCAGAGGTTCCCGGCACCGCCGGCGCAGGGCGACGTGCTGCGCATCCTGACCGGCCGCCATCGCGGCGAAGTCTATGAGGTCAAGGAGGTCCGCCCGGACGGCCACGGCCATGCCCTGCTGGCGCTGAACGAATACGAGCCCTGACATGCCGCTCTATGACGGCATCTCCCGCAAGGGATTGCAGGAGGTGGCGATCGCCGCGCTGATCCGCGCCAACACCATGGCAGGCGAGCGCGTGTTTGAGCCGCGCGACTGGCCGACCCGTCCCGAGCTGTTCCCGGTGCTGCTCGTGCAGACGCCGATGGAGAGCAAGACCAGCCAATTCCCGGGGCTGCTGCAATTCGACACGGTGATCCACCTGGTGGTCGTCGGCCGTGTGGTCGGCAAATCCGCCGAGGCGGTCAATCAGCAGTTGGACGTGTTTTCCGGCCAGGTCGAGGAAGCCTTGATGCTGGACCCTGAGTTCAGCCGCGCGATCCAGCAGATCCTCAGCATCGAGACCCGGATCACGGTCAGCGCCGAGAGCAAGAATCAGATCGGCGAGTTCGGCGTGACCTTCGAGGTCCAGGTCTACCAGGCGTTTGGCGCCGACGGCGAGCCGTTGGAATCCACCCTGGTGACCATGGCGCAGCCGGCGGCACCGCTCGCCGAACCGATCGTGCTCGACCTGAAATTCAACGGAGTGCTGTCCTATGTTCGTCAAGCCTGGAATTGGCTCGGACGGTAAGCCGCTGATGGTGCGCGGCCCCGACCGCGTGCGGTTGCCAGAGGCCGGCGCACACCGCCCTGAAACGAGTTTCTGGCACCGCCGGGTGACCCACGGCGACGTGGTGCTGGCTGATCCGCCCACGCAGCCGACCGCGCCGAAACCGGCTGCTGATGGAGCCGCGTCATGAGCGGCACGCTGGGCTTCAAATATTTCCCCTCGATGCAGTGGCGCCCGAGCGGCACCAACATTGAGTTTGACGCATCGCAAGCCAACACGGCGACGCAGAACCAGCGCGCCCTGCTGATCGGCCAGATCACCAGCGCGGGCTCGGCGCAGCCGAATGTCCCCGTGCAGGGCTACAGCCAGAATCAGGTCAACCTGCTGTGCGGCGCCAACTCGATGCTGGCGCAGCTCTATGCCCAATACCGGGTGCAGGATCCGTTTGGCGAGGTCTGGCTCGGGCCGTTGAGCGATAACAGCGCTGGCACCGCGGCCAGCGGCACCATCACCATCACCGGCACCGCCTCCGCCGCCGGCACCTTGGCGCTCTATGTCATGGGCATCGCCGTGCCGGTGCCGGTCAATCTCGGCGACACCCCCACCGTCATTGCCGGCAACGTCGCCGCGGCGGTGGTGATCGCGACCACCCCGACCGGGCTGGTGCTGCCGCTCACCGCGTCTGCGGCCGCCGGCGTGGTCACGCTCACCGCCATCCACAAGGGCCTGGCGATGAACGACATTGACCTGCGGGTGAACTACATCGGCGTGCAGAACTCGGAGGTGCTGCCGGCCGGCGTCACCGTGGCGTTCTCCAATCCGGTCACCGGCAGCTCGGCCGGCACGTTCTCCGGCGGCGCCACCAATCCGGTGCTGACCACACTGTTGGGCAATCTCGGCGTCCAACTGTTCGATTTCATCGCCTGCCCCTATAGCGACAGCGCCTCGCTGCTGGCGTTGCAGACCTTCCTCGGCGATCAGGCCGGACGCTGGTCGGCGGAGGAGATGCTCTACGGCCACGTGTTCTATGCCTTCCGCGGCACGGTCAGCGCGCGCAGCACGTTTGGCGTCTCGCGCAACGATCAGCACGCCTCCTGCATCGGGTATTTCGACAGCCCGACGCCGGCCTGGCTTGAGGCGGCCGATTGGTGCGCGGTGCATGCCGTGCGCATCAAGGTCAACCCGGCGCAGGGCCTGGCCACCCAGGCGCTCGGCCTGCTGCCGCCGCCGCTGCTCAATCAGGACACCCCGGGCGAGCGCAACACGCTGCTGTTCGATGGTATCAGCACCTTCACCGTCGATGCCGCCGGCGTCTGCCGCATCGACCGCACGATCACGACCTATCAGCAAAACCCGAGCGGGCAGCCCGACAATTCCTATCTGAACACCAACATCATGTTTCAGGCGATGTACGCCGCGCGCTACATCGCGGCACAGGTCACCAGCCAGTTCATCGCCTCGGGCAAGATCCTGGTGGTCGATGGCACACCGATCCCGCCGGGCTCACCGGCCACCACCCCCTCGGCGATGCTCGGCGCGGTGATCGGGATTTACGCCTACCTGTGCTCGATCTTCATAACCCAAAACGCGGCGATCTTCGCGCGCAATGCCTATGCCCAGCCGGGTACCAAGGGCCAGGTGCTGATGTATCTGCCGATCGACTTCTCCGATCAGGTCATCAACGTCGGCATTTTGGTACAGTTCCGGCAAAGCACGTGAGCTGAGAGGACCGTCCTATGTCTGCCACGCTTCAGCCGTCCACGCCGGTCAATCGCCGGCTGGCGGGCATCACCGCGTTCACCGTCAATGGCAGCGCGTTCCCGGTGACCGAGTTCATCTGGGACCCCGCGACCCAGGAAAACGCCACCATGGTCAGCCTGTCCGGCGTCGATGGGTATTCCCAACGCCCGGTCGCACCGTTCGTCAGCGGCAAGTTCCGCGACGGCGCGTCGGTCTCGGTGACCGCGTTCACCAACCTGTCCAACGCCACCGTGGTGATCAAGCTGGCCAACGGCAAAACCATCCAGGGCTCGGCGCTCTGGTATGTCGGCCGACCCGGGGTCAGCGGCGCCGATGCGACGTTCGATTTCCGGTTCGAAGGCGTCGCCGGGTCGATCATGGAGACCGGAGGCCCGACGCAGTGAGCTGGACCCCACCACCCGAGCCGTTGGAGTGGCCGCTGGTCAAGCCGGTGGATTTCGGCGGCATGAAATACGTCTCGGCCCTGTTGCGCGCGCCGACCGGCGAGGACGTGATGAAGGCGACGGCGATCCCCGGCGTCACCGGCGTGGATCAGCAGCACCACTTGATCGCAGCGGTCTCCGGCGTGCCGTATGACGTGCTGAAGATGCAGCCCTATTGGCTGATCCGGAAGATGTCCGATTACTTCGATGAGTTCATGGGAGCCCCGGCCCCCGACCCTTTGGAGAGCTGGCGCAAGGCACGCCGCGAGGCGGCGATGGCAGAGGCGCAGGCCGCGGCCAAGGTGACGACTCCAGCGTCCTGATCGACCTGGCCCGCTCCGGCGGCCTGGAGATCATCGCGGCCCGCGTTGGCCGGTTCTATGGCGACGGGCTGACCTGGGCGCTGTCGCTGCCTTTGCCGCGGCTGCTGCGCTGGTTCCGGCTGATGCCGGAGATTACCAGACGTGAGCCGCCGCAGACCGTGCAGCACATCCACGTCCGACGCTGAGGTGTGCGGTGTCCGGCAGCTCCACCATCTCCATCACGATCAACGCCGCCGATCTGGCAAGCGCCAAGTTCGACGCGCTGACCAAGCAAATCCTCGGATTGCAGGGCGCGGCCGGCCAGGCTGGTGGCGCCGTGCGCAAGATGGGCGACCCGGTGCCGTTGGCGCGGCTCGCCGAGGGCATGCAGGCTTTCGGCAACAACACCCTGGCGGCTGCGCGCGCGGTGGAGCGGGTGGCCTCGCCGATGGCGCTGCTGACCGGCGCGGGCTCGATCGCCGGCATCGTGGAGCTGTCCCGCCGCTGGGCGGAGATGGGCAACACCGTGCTGAAAACGGCCACCGCGCTCGACATGCCGGTGGGGCAACTGTCGAACATGACGATGGCGGCGCGGGTCGCCGGCAGCACCGCCGATGCAATGAACGCCAGCCTCAATGGCGTGTTCCAGACCATCAAGGATGCTCAGTTCAAGATCGGCGACTCGGCGACACCGATCTGGCAGCAGCTCGGCATCAACCCGCTCGATGAGCACGGTAACGCCCGCAACCCGGCCGACGTTCTGCGCGACTATGCCGAGGCGATGAAGGGCATGGATGCGCACCGGCGCTACACCATCGAACTCGCCGCGCACATCGATCCGAATCTAGACCCCTTTCTGAAGGACGGCGGCGAGGGGTTCGATGCCGCGATGAAGCGGGCGGAGCGCACCGGGGGCGCCTGGACCGACAAGATGGCGGAGGACGCTCGCGCGCTGCGAAGCTCATGGAACGAACTCGGCGAGACGCTGGAGGGCGTGTTCAATCGCATCGAGGACAAGTGGGAGCCGTTTCAGCAGCAAATGCTCGACGGCGTGTCGCACTGGATTGAGAAAAACCAGGAGCTGGCCACCTCGCTGACGGAAGTGCTGGGCCCGGCGATCACCAGCCTGACCCTGATCAAGCCGGCGATGTGGTTGCTGCGGCTGCTCGGCCTCGAAGCGGTCGCGGCCCCCGTGCTGCCGGCAGCCGCCGCAACGGCGTCGATCTACGAACTAGCGCATATCCCGTCGACTCAGACCCAGGCGCAGGAAGATGCGATCCTAGGCGGCAGCTTCGCACAACGACACCCGGGCAACGTGCTAGGTCCGGCGCAGCCGGGGGGTGGCCCGCTCCCCGAGACGTATGGGCCGCCTCTGCCGGCCTATCTCGGCGGCCCTGTCGTGCCTCCGCCGCCAGGAGGGTGGCCGTCGACCACGCTGCCGCCACCTGCACCACCGACCGCCGCGCCGCAGGCCTCCGACCAACCGCCGCCCACCTTGCCCGCCGCGCCGCCAACCACCGGCGAGTCCCCGATCCCCCCGGAAGGGCGCGCGCTGCTCAACACCATCGCGCGCACCGAGAGCGGCGGCCGTTGGGGCGCGATCTACGGTGATCCGGCCGGCGTGCAGTCGATCACCGATTTCTCGCATCACCCGCATATCGGCCGGCTGATCACCAGCGGACCGAATAAGGGCCTCACCAGCTCGGCCGCCGGCGGCTTGCAGATGATCGGCTCGACCTGGGACGATGAGCAGCGCCGCCTCGGGCTGACCGACTTCGAAAAGGAGTCGCAGATGCGCGCCGGCTGGGACCTGGCGCAGCGGACATACTCCGAGAAAACCCATCGCGATCTCGCCACCGATCTGCGCGACCCGATGCGCTTCGCCCAGATCGGCGCGGCGCTGCATGGCCAGTGGACGTCACTGCCGGCCGGCATCGAGGCCACCACCACCAGCGAGCGCTTCTCCCAGGATCTCACGGCCAATGAGGCGCAGGAGACCGGCCGTGTGCATGTGACGATCGACCTGCATGGTGCCCCCGCCGGCACCACCGCCGCTGCCTCGGCGACCGGCGCCGCCTCAGTCGCGCCGCCGCGCGTCGCCACCGCGATGGGGCATATCTCGTGAGCGGCTTCACCGGCATCACCGGCTTTGCCCCGCCGACCTCGATCGCCGGCTTTCTCGGGCTGCTCCAGGTTGCCTCGTTCCGCGGCGTGCCGTTCAAGGTGATCGGCGAACAGGTGAAAAAAGGCCGCCGGCTGGCGGTGCATCAATATCCGTTCCGCGACGGCGGCTGGCCCGAGGACATGGGCCGCGCGCTGCGCACCTATTCGTTCACCGGCTATTTGATCGGCGACATCGCGCCGGCGATGCAGCTCGCGCTCGATACCGCCCTGGAGGCCAAGGGGCCGGGCATCCTGGTACATCCCACGATCGGCGCGGTCAGCGTGGACGTGGGCTCGGCCACCAGCGCTGTGCATCGCGACCGCATGCGGGTCATCAGCTTTGCCTTCGAGTTCATCGAGCATTCCGGCACAGTCTCGCCGTCGGCCATCATCGCTACCGCGGTGGCGGTGCTGCTGGCCGGCGCCAGTGCCCTGCTGGCCGCCAACAGCGACCTCGGCAGCGTGGCCGGCCCGGCCGCCGCGCTTGGCCCCACGGTGATCGCTGAGGGGGTCACCACGGTGACCGCCTTCACCACCGCGGTGACCCTGGGCGGTGCTGACCCGACCGGCATCATCAGCATGGCGGCCGGCCTGCCGCCGCCGGACGCGAACACCTCCTATGGCCGCTACGCCGCCGGCTCGACCGTGACCCTGCTGCCGGTCGGCACCACGGTGGCCAGCTTGCAGGCGCAGCTCGTCACCCAGCGCCAGGCGACCGCTGCGGCGGCCGCCACGGTCATCGCCGCGGCAGCCAGCTACAGTGCCGCCACCGATCTGCTGACCCCGCTCTCCACCATGCTGGAGGCGATGCGGGCCGGGATCACTGACCCGGCCGACCAGGTGCGCGTGCTGGTCGGGCTGGCCGCCTTTACCTACACCGACACGCAGTTGGGCACGGTCGGCATTCCCGCCGCGGCCGCGACGATCCGCGACGCGATGGTGGCGGCCTGCGCGATCGCCGCCGGGGTGAGCCTGGCCTATGCCTCGGCGGCGTATCAGCCGGTCAGCTACAACGACGCCGCGGCGCTGCGACTGGTGATGACGAACGCCTTTGACACGCTGGTCACCACCGCCGGCGATGCCGAACAGGACGCCAGCTACGCCGCGTTGAAGATCCTGCGCGGCGCGGTGATCCAGGACCTCACGGTGCGCGGCGCAGCGCTGCCCTCCGTGGTGACCGTCCGGTTGCCGCAGAACATGCCGTCGCTGGCGATCGCCCAGCGGCTCTACCAGGACGCCTCGCGCTCGGATCAGATCGCCGCTGAGGCCGTGGCGCCGCATCCGGCGTTCTGCCCGCTGTCGTTCCAGGTGCTCTCGGCGTGAGCGGTGCCGACACGCTGACACCGGGCACCGTCAACGACGACGGCGTGCTCGATTTCGGCACCATCAACATCACCGCGCCGCGCTATGTCCCGCCGACCCCGGCAGTCAGCAGCTCGCTCGCCTCGACCGATCCGAACGAGGTCATCGTCCAGCTCGGCGCCAACCGCTTCCAGGGTTGGAAAACCGCCTCGATCACCCTCTCCTGCGAGACCCTGCCGAACAGCTTCAGCGTGACGGCCTCGGTGGAATTCATTCGGAATAATTTGGCGGCGACCCGCTCCGGTCAGCCCTGCACCATTTTCATCGGCAAGGACACCGTCATCACCGGCTGGCTCGACCGGCGGACGATCTCGACCAACCCGACCAATCATGGCGTCACGCTGACCGGGCGCGGCCTGACCCGCAACCTGGTGGATTGCAGCGCCGACCTGGTGAACGATCCGGGGCTCAAGGGCGGCATGATGAACGCCACCAACACGCTCGACCTGGCCACCCGGCTGAGCAAGGCGTACGGCGTCACGGTGCGGTCGGCGGTGGCGGATCTCGGCATCCCGATCCTGCCGTTTCAGGTGGCGCTCGGCGAGACGCCGTATCAGATCATCGAAAGCGTCGCGCGCTACGCCGGTTACCTGGTCTATGAGGACAACAACGGCAAGCTGGTGCTCGATCGCATCGGCACCAATGCGATGGCCTCGGGCTTCACCCAGCCGGGCAACATCGAGAGCCTGATCGCCACGCAATCGGAGGACGGCCGCTACTCGGATTACGTGGTGGTCTACCAGGGCATCAACACGCTGACCGAGATTTCCCCGCTCGCCAATCAGCGCGCGATCGCGACCGATCCGACGATGCCGGAACACCGCGTGCTGATCCAGGTCTCGCGCCAACTCGTGCCGGCCTATGATGTTGGGCTGGCGATGGCGAATTGGGAATTTGCCCGCCGGCTCGGCCGCAGCCAGGCCGCGCGAATCACCTGCGATTCCTGGCGCGACGGCGACCGGGACGCGGGCACCGGGAAGCTGTGGACACCGAACTGGCTGGCACCGATCGAGGCGCCGGACAACGACATCACCGGCGCGAAGTGGATCATCGGCACGGTGACCTTTCGCAAGGACCTCTCCGGCACGCATGCCGACCTGGTGCTGATGCCGCCGGCGGCGTTCACCCCACAGCCGAACCCGCTGAACCTGTGGAACGCCGAGGTGGCGGGCGTGAACCCGTCCGCGCAATCCCCCGCGCCGGCCTCGACCAATCCGGCACAGCAGAGCGCGCCCTGGCTGCCAGGGCCGGCCACCACGGGGCCGAACTCATGACCTGGCTGGAAGTGCGTGTCGCCGAGCTGGAGCGCGAGCTGGCCGACATCAAGCGGCTACTCGGCGTGCCGTTTGCGATCGCGCAAAGCACCCTGCCGCCGATCGACAGCGGCCCGGTGCAGACCGTGCAGTTGCAGCTCGATCCGCTGTCGCTGCGCGACAATGTGCCGCTGCTGTTCAACTATGGCCACACCGCCGTGCCGCCGATCGGCGCCAACGTTCATGTCGCGTTTCTCGACGGCCAGCGGTCCAAGGCGGTCGGGATCGCGTCGGGGCATCAGACCTACCGGCTGACAAATCTCGCGCTCGGCGACAGCGCGCTCTACGACAGCCGCGGGGCATTCATGTGGCTCACCGCGTCTGGCCCCTCGGTCAATGGCGCCGGCAACCCGACCCTGATCACCGGAGATCTGCATGTCACCGGCGAGATCATCCGCGGCTTCGGTGGCGCCGACCAGGTCACCCTCGGCCAGCATCGCCACGGCACCGGCACCACCGCCGCCGGCACGTCCGTGCCAACCCCGGGTCTGTGACGGGAGCAACCCATGGGCGATGCAACGATCGCCTGGGACCCGGTGACCGGCACCGGCGACCTGGTGATGAACGGCGGCGATCTGCAACAAGGCTATGAGCTGCAAACCGCCGTGCTGATCAGCATCTTTTCCGATGCGCAGGCCGATCCGGGCGACATAGTGCCGGACACCAACGATCCGCGCGGGGTGTGGTTCGACACCTATGCGGCGTACGAAGACCCGACCCTGCCGGTGATCGCCAACGACCGTTTCGGCTCCAAGCTGTGGCAGGCCTTCGTCCGCATTCGCAACCAGGACACCTTGAACTGGATGCGTGACGAACTGATCACCTGCCTCAGTTGGATGATCACCGATGGCGTCGCGTCGGCGGTCGATGCCAGCCCGTATTACCTCAGCAACGGCGGCATCGGCGCCCGCGTGATGATCACCGCGAACGGGGTCAACACGATCTACGACTATGCCTGGGGCGCGGGGAACCTGTTGCTGCCGCCGCCGACGTGACGGAGAGCCCTGATGCCGTTTCCGCGCCCCACGCTGACGGCGTTGCGCGCGTCCGCGATGCAGGACATCACCGCCTCCGATCTGCCAAATGCAGACGGCTTCCTGCGCCGCTCGGTGCTGCGGGTGATGGCCTGGGTGCAGGCCGGGCTGGCCTATCTACACTACGGCTATCTCGACTGGATCAGCCTTCAATCCACCCCGTTCACCTCGACCGCGGAATACCTTGAGGCATGGGCCGCGCTGGCACCGACGCCAGTGCTGCGCGAGGGGCCGCAGAAGGCCAGCGGACCGGGGACCTGGAGTGGCGTGGCGACCTCCGATCTGCCCGCGGGCACCCTGCTGACCCGGCCTGATCTGACGCAATACATCACGCTCGCGGACGCCACGGTGGGCGGCGGCGGCTCGGTCACCGTGACGGTGCAGGCGGTGCTGGCCGGCTCGGCCGGCAACACCGATAGCGGCACGCCGCTGACGCTCAGCGTGGTGGTGCCGGGGGTCAGTCCGGTGGGCAGCGCCAGCGGGCCGCTCACCGGCGGCACCGACCTTGAACTCGATCCGCCGCTGCGCTCGCGGATGCTGGAGTCGTACGCGGCGCCGCCGCATGGCGGCAACCAGGCGGATTACGTCACCTGGGCGCTGGAGGTGCCGGGCGTCACCCGCGCCTGGGCGAGCGTCGGCACGGTCGGCGGCACCGTGTTCGTCTATGTCATGCTGGACGCGTCGGAGGCCATTCACGGCGGCTTTCCGCAGGGGTCCAACGGCGTTGCCACCTTGGAGACCCGCGACACCGCCGCCACCGGCGACCAGCTCACGGTGGCGAACTACATCTACCCGCTGCGCCCGGTCACCCCGATCGTCTATGTGCTGGCGCCGGTGCCGGAGACGGTCAACGTCACCATCGACGTCTGGAGCAGCCTGTCCACCACCCAACAGGGCCAGGTGGCCACGGCGCTGACCGAGATGTTCCTGCAAGCGGACAGCCCGCTCGGCACCACTTCGCTTGAGCAAAGCCAGTTCTCCGCCGCACTGAACGCGATCGGCGGCCTTCCCACCTTCGCCATCACCGTGCCGGCGAGCTGGCCGATCACCTCGGCGGTCGGATCGCTGTTCACGCTCGGCACGCTGGCCTAGGGCGCGATCCGGTGACGCTGCTCGTATTGTTCAGCGGCGGGACCAGTTCGCCCCCGCCGCCGCCACCGCCCCCGCCGCCGCCAC
>Ga0210386_10001312_pt1 | contig 22209 bp, 20 predicted proteins | sample IncBWH32OmetaG_FD_160091 | JGI IMG/M metagenome (GOLD analysis project Ga0210386, IMG submission 160091) | Forest soil microbial communities from Barre Woods Harvard Forest LTER site, Petersham, Massachusetts, United States - Inc-BW-H-32-O ...
AGATATGGACATGTACATCGACAGGAACAAACCTTACACAAGTGCCCATTCCTTCTCAGTACAGTGTAGGCAGTGTTGAGAACATCGTTACTAATGGAGTTGTACTTTTTGCAGCACAAACTGGAACTAATCCAGTCTTGATAAATCTATATAGTTGTAATATTGATGGAAGTAATATTAGTCAATTAACAAATGAACCAGCTGCTACTAATCAGATTTATTTTTAAGTTAAGGATTGGGCAATAATTATCATAAAATAAATCATTAGTAGCTTTATACTAAACATCTTCGGTAATCTTATCGGAGATGTTTTTTGTTTCAACTCCAAATGAAATCCCATGGATGAAGAAATCAAAGATCAATACCTAATAGACTATTATCATAAGTATGAATTATTCATATTGAAAAACTATCCTGAACTTTATACTAAGTTTTATTTCAACATTTTTCCTCCTAAAGATATTGGTGCATGTGTAAGTATTGTGAAAGGAGAGCAAAGTGAAGATGATTATAATCAGATAATAAAAATCACAAAAGAGTTTTGTACCAAATATCCAACACTTGCAGATATGCCAAAGGAGTTTTAAGGACATCTGTAAAGTCACTATAGCCGCTATATTATTTCAAATCTTCTTCGATAAAATTATCGAAGAAGATTTTTTAATGCAAGTAGTGCGTCATATTAAATTTATAGTGAATTATAATACGTTACTGCACGATCTTTCTCATGCTAATTAAATAGTTCTGCTAAACCTCACTTCTTGTAATGAATAAAGGAGCTCATATAATAGGTAACTAATTGAATATTTATTTTTTATGTAAGTATTCAGTACCAGCAGTAGCAATAGATGTCAAAGAATCTGTCACATTCAACTCTAATTGCGTATATCCATTAGAAAAGATGATAGAATCTTTACTTGCTAAGGCTATGCCGCCGCCCTCAGATTTACTTTCATAACTACAATTGCTGATATCTAAGCCTTCCCAATTACTATAACAAAAAGATTGATGGCTATCATCTGACCATAACCATGTAGACACGCTATATGTTTCTGTTCCATTATAATATATAAATCTTCCAAGATCGGTACCATAAGCAGACCAATTAACATCAAGCTCTTTAAGAGAATCATTTGTGAATAGTAATACACTAGGAGGATTACCAGGTACGACGACAGAATCTACTATCCAAGTATTTGAAACAAGTGCAGAATCTGAAGCACTTGAAAAAGAATATGTAGGAGCAACAGTTGTAGAGAATGTTATGGAAGATAAGCTACTATCAGGTTGTAGCACAAAGTTAAAAGTATTTGCTGTTAGTGATTTAATAGTAATTGTTCCTAAAGAATCCAGTGTAAGTGTTGTATCATTTTTAGCGAGATATTGACCCACTTGTAAATTACCATCAGAATAAAAAACTATGTATGTACTATCAATAGTAAATTCTATTGCAGTATAACTTGTATCACCTGCTGCTGGCCTATGAGCATAATTGCTATTCGTGTTATTATTTAAAGCAGGTCTTGCAGAAGTTGTTGATAAAAAATTCCACCTTTTTTGAAAGGTAACTTTTGAACCATTATAAACGGTATCACTGCTAGCGTGGTTGTTATCTTTTTTGCAGGAATACATTATTGTAGTACAACCAACTAATGCAATCAACAGTAGTGTAATTTTAATACCTCTCATTGTTTTATTATTTAAGAGCATTTATAGATTTATTTCTTGTGGAAATATTCAATAATACCAGTACTGCCCGGCTGAATAAGTACAAGCAGGCTATAGTCCTGATAAAAACCAACGAATAAAGAAGATGTCGCTTCATCACATGCGGTGATGTTTGAGCCACCCCAATTGGCATAGCATAATGATTCATGGGCATCATTTGACCACACCCAAGTGGCTATTGAATTATAAATTTCCGTTCCATTGGTGTATATCTGCCTTGAAAGTTGAGTTCCGTATGCAGAAAAATTTACGTCTATTTCCTTAACAGAATCAATTGGAAAGGCTGCAGTATTAGAGCCATCAGTGATTGAATCCATAATCCATGTATTTGAATAAAGTGCCGAATCTGCAGCATCTGAAAAAGAAGAAGCCGGAGCAGCAGTGGTAGAGAATATAACAGACAAACCAATATTTTGACTTAATTTGAAAATAAATGAAGTTGCGGTGAGCGATTGTATAGTAATGGTACCTAAAGAATCTAACACAAGTGTTGTATCATTCGTAACAGTGTATTGACCTACTTGCAAACTACTATCGGGATAAAAAATTATATACGTGCTATCCAACATCAATTCTATTGCAGTATAACTTGTATCACCTGCAGGCCTATGAGCATAGCTATTATTAGTATTTAAAGCAGGCCTTGCAGAAGTTGTAGAGGAAATATTCCATCGTTTTTGAAAAGTAACTGTTGAGCTAGTGTTAATAGTGCTGCTATGATTCTTCTTGCAGGAATACATTATAGCACAACCAATTAATGCAAACAATAGAAGTATAGTTTTGATTCTCATAGTTTTGAAGTTTGATTATATAAAATAACATAACTTATTTAAAATAAAAAAGGAATACCCTTCCAATATGATGAGTGGTAGTACATATTAATGAGAATTCTTAAATTTCCTAAATTCTATGAATCCTCATCCTCTAAAAAGAAGAAGTATCTCTGATTAGCCCAATATAATATCATATATATTTGTGTTGCCTGCGGGCTTTGGGGATACAGCTAATACAACCTTTTTTGCAAGAAAAAACATTTATAAGACCCAATAATGACGGACGATACTTTAAATGATCTAAAATTAATCACATCAACTGTCGCACCTATTCTGACATTTATTCTTGCCTTACTTGGAGCGTTTACAGAAAAGAAAGAAGATAAAGAATTTAAGAATGGAGAATTAACCTACACAAAGAAGGTTTTAACAGCATATGGCAAAATAATTTTGACCTTGTTGATATTTACTGCTCTTTTAACGCTATCAGGATTATGGGTTGACGAATTAATAAAAGAACATAAGGATCAAAGCCAAAAAGAACTTGACGCAATTAACAGTGTAAAAAGAGATTCGATTTTAAATACGGCTAAACTAACTTTAGACACAGTTGTGACGGCACTCAAAACAACACAAAAGATTCAAGCTACTGCTCAAGAAATGACAACCACATTGACAAATCAGACAGAACGAATTAAAAAGTTAAGCCTGCCTCTCTTCCCAATGAAAATTGTTTATACGTATGAAAGAAGTGATAGTATTTCCACACAAGTTGGAGGCCTTTCTTCAGATGAATATGTGAAATTTCAAGATATCATTGATGCCATAAATGCAGACGACTTGCCACCAGATGATGCCCTCAAAGTAACCCCTTATCATAAAACTGTTAGGTATAAGGATAATCCATATACTATATCCGTGAAGAACATTTCATACAACGAAGCATTTAAAGAAGCAGATGAATCTAGTTTGATGAAGTTAAGTTATTTGGTGTATAAAAAATTTGTACCCTATGGAATAAAGTTATCCTTTTATAAACCTTCGGAACAAGAAGGCAAATCAGACGATAAGGTTTTAACAGTATTTGCTAATAAAAAACCTATAGTTAATACAGATGTTGTTTTCTCATATACAATTGATGTAGATCGACCGGATAAAATGACTGTGAATTTGGTTATTGAGATTTCAAATCCCAATGATATTAGTAATATACAGAAAGCATTTAGTTGGATTGAGTACAATAAGGGTACTTTAAAGATTAGAAATTATTCTAATGGAGGTAAAATTAATAAAGTATCCATTTTTTCTGGACTACAATATTCATATCCAATGATTTTCGCTATAAATAATTCGGACAGAATCGATGATGAAAACTCAACAAAAAAAATAGAACTACAAGACAAAAGTAATTAAAGAAGATTGAGAGTGAGGATTCATAGGATTTAGGAAATCTAAAAAAATTTCTGCATTGACAAAGAAAATGGATATAAAAATCAATGGTGTATATTTAGCAAAACCATTGACTAAAAGCAGGAATTGTTGTACGTTATTAAAAAGCCGATAAAAAACAATCATTAACTACTTGGTGCTCTAATCCTTAAATTTATAATGCAAAAACTATTCTTTTTGATGTTCATTGTTTTAGTTTTCATTAGTTGTAAAGACGAAAATTTAAAACCCGAGAAAAGAGTTTATATGATCAAATCTCATATAGAGCATGAAGAAAATGGAATTTCAGTTGGTATGCAATCAACCGATACAATATTTTTTAGTAAAGGTTTTTGGAAAGTATTTATGAATAAATTCCAAATTACCTCTTCAAAAATATTTAAATCAAATTATCCATATCAATGGGGAACAATAACAATTGGGGACACCACATTAGAAACAAAAGTTCTTGATTCCTCTAAAATCTTATCATTAAGAACTCACCTACCAAATCACATTTCTGGAAAGGAATTAATAGACTCAAATTATCTAGATAAGTTGATACTGAATGATAAATTTAAAAACGATACAAACTTATTGAGCAATGGTAAATTGAAATATAAAATTCGTGGAGATTACTCTCGATTAATTGAATTATTGAACGATACGACAGTAAATCAAATAGAAATATTTAGTACTAAAGAGTTTTTAAATAGCGAGTTTTTCAAAAACTAAAATACATGGCTGCCAACAACGTATTGGTATTCTACCTGTGGACAAATTAATAAACTTCAACAATGAGAATTCATAGGATTTAGGAAATCTAAAAATTTTATTCCCAATCACTAATTTGTAAATTCACTATAGCCCTTATACGGTTTTCAAAATTTCATCGGTACTCTTATCGAAGAATTTATTTTCGTGAAAGTAAAACATTATATAAATTTTACAGGGCATTATATTAGTCATCGATGCGATTTCTTAATTAGATTTGTGATTATCTGAAACAGAGTTGTTCAATTATTTAAATAACAAAATCAATATGAGACCAAAACCTATTTTAAAATATGTTGGACTTGGCTTGCTTCTACTTGGGACAATTCTCAATATTTTGATGTTTCTTCATCAGCCTTATCCTACATATCTATTTTTTATTATGATGGCTGTCGGACTTTTGCTTTTTGTATTGTCGCTCATCTTTAAAAAATTAAATACATGGTGGCAATTTCTTATTTCATTAATACCTTTTATTGCAACATATATTTTGTTTGCCGTTTCAAGCCCATCAAAAGATATCTTTTTAATTCCAAAGGGTTATACTGGCAAAGTGACAATTTATTACGACCAACCAAATGGACAAAAAGAAGAATTTGAAAATGGCTGGAGAATTTACAGAATACCGCCAAACGAACAATTGAAGACTCAGTTTAAATTAAAGGGAAATTCAATTAATCTTTCAGATGCCAGATACTTTTACGTTGACTCAAATAACAAGCGAGTAGAATTAAAACATTACTGTGACTGCTGTCAAACAAAAGACACAATTTCATTACAAGTTGTTTATGGAGTTTTAGGAACAAATGAAAATGGAACTTATCAAGATTTTTATATTGGCAGACCAATGGATATTAAAAACATCCAAGAATAAAAAGTAGCAGCTAACTAAATAACCAACACTTACAAATATGTCAAAGGAATTTTAAAAATCTGTAAAATCACTATGGCCGCTATATTAATTTCAAACCTTCTTCGGCACTTTTATCAAAGAAGTTTTTTTAATGCAAGTAATACGCCATATTAAATTTATACGACATTATATTAGCAGTAGATCAATCTTTATCATAGGCGCGATTGATTAAATCATTATCGTTTATACATAGCTAAATAAAGGAAGGTGAATTCTTAAATTTCCTAAATCCTACGAATCCTATGTCTCTAAAAGAAGAAGGCAGTTGATTTACAATAGCCAATTTAGGATTAAGACCAAGGTAATATCTTATATATTTGTGTTAACAGCAAGTTTTAAACATACGTATTTGAATCTTCAAACTAACTAATAAATAATTAAACTATGAACTGGGATAATTTTTTTATTGCGCAGGTAAGTGCCGCTGCAACACTTACAGGTTTAATATTTGTCTCCGTTTCTATCAATTTGACTCGCATTCTCGAAGGTCTACATTTACCAAGTCGTGCTTTACAATCCATAATGCTATTGTTAAACATACTACTTATATCCTCATTTATGTTAGTACCTGGACAATCCTTAATTGCTCAAGGAATTGAAATCCTAGTATTAGGACTAATTCTTTGGACAATCATTTTTAATCTCTCACTTTCAATACTACGTACAACCCCAACAGAGTATAAAAAGACAGCACGAATTAATTTTTATTTGATACAGGTTGTCGTATTACCTTTTTTAGCAGCAGGGATCTACATATTATTCTTTGGTGAAAAAGGAATTTACTTTCTTGTTGCAGGAATTTTATTTTCCTTTTTAAAGGCGATTGCTGACTCTTGGGTTTTATTAATTGAAATTAATCGTTGAGCAATCTATCATCAGTTCTAAACATCGGATTTTAGTTATAAATTTAGCTTCAGTTCTGGGCAGACAGTTAGGCAATTCCTCAACTACGCAAATCCTCGAACGTTGCATGCAAGCATAAAACAACACTCATAGCAAACAAAGAATTACTTAATTGACAATGAGATTCTTATCAAAAATATTTGGCAATAAACTGAACAAAAAAGTAAAAGCGAGTGATGAATCTCCAATACAAAATAATTCATTGGAAACGCCTAAACTAAAAACTGACTTTGACCAGATTTGTAAAGAAGCAATAATCCCATTTTTTAAGCAATTAGGCTTTAAGAGAAAATCACTTCATTTTGCACGACAAATTAATGATGTAACACAGTGCTTTAATGTCCAGAAGAGCAAATGGAATTCATATAATGACAGTGTAACATTTACATTCAACTTTGGGTTTTATAATGCAGATATTTCGTCAATAATCAGCGATAAAGAAATTCAATTAGACTTCCCAAAAACATACGATTGCTTTATTCAAAATAGGCTTGGAATTTTTTCACATAATAGAGACCATTGGTACACAGTATCAAAAAATATTGAAGTAGCAAAAACTACTGAACAAATTAAAACAGACCTTGAAATGTATTTAAAACCAATTTTTGAAAAGTACAATTCACTTGATTCCTTAAAACTGTTTTTAGCGAAAGACGAAAAAGATGTCAGTCCAACACTTTCACCTTACTATCTAATTGCCTTTTATATGCTGACTGACCAAGTTGAAAAAGGAATACAAACAATAAGAGAGCAATATAAAAACGCCTTAAAGCCTCAACCTGTTACAGATACTATTGTTTTTCCAGACGGAACAAGAAAAGAAACTGTAAGAACACAAATCAATCAGCATTTTATAGATGAAATGAAAAAACTTGCAGATAAATATGAAGTTGAATTATAGACAGATATGTACACCAGTAGGAAACATTGCATTAGCTTTATGTCGGCAGCCAGATCAATAAAAAAGAGAGGTAGGATTTATAGTATTTAGGAAATCTAAAAATTTTATTCCTTCAGTCACATTTCTCTTATCTATAAAATCAATATGGGCTGTGTATTGCTTGTAGATTCTCTTCAGTAATCTTATCGAAGAAGTTTTTTTAGTGCAAGTAATGCGCCATATTAATTTTATATAGCATTATGGTAGACGTGAATCGATCTTTATCATAATTGCGATTAGTTAAATCATCACCATTTGTATAATTGATAGTAAAAGAGAATTCTTAAATATCCTATGAATCTATGCCTCTAAAAAATGTTTCTAAGTCAGAATAAAAATAATCCAGTTTGTTTGAAAACATACGGTCAATAATAAGTTATACCTCCCGTACCTATATCTATAAAACAATTTCGCATACCTCTATCTTCTAATCCTTGACTTATTATATCCTGCTTTTCTTGATTATAAACTTTTTCTCTATGTGATTTTGTTGCTGCATCTATTATAATACCTCCTATAGCACCGCCTATACCTGGTGCTCCAGTATCACCAGGGGCACTTGGATAAGGTAAATTCTTTTCGGCAATAATAGCTGGCATATTTGGTAACGAAAGCGGAACATTAAAACAAAATTTATTATTTATTTTTGATAGAGGCAAAAAGTGTTTATTATCTATCTTAATATACAGGCAGCGATTATAACAAATGACAAATATATTGCGATAATAATCTAGGCTTTCATTATAGTACTTATTACCTTCTGAGAAACTTACGGCATATACACTATCAGACCCAATTTTCATTGATAAATTTATTGGCTTAATTTTATTATTTCTAAAATCATTAATTGATTCATACACGCCATTTGTTAGATACACGCTTTGCCTCATTATAGGGTAGTAATTCATCCAATTGGCTATATCATCAAAGACATAAGTAGTACTATCAATATTTTGGTAATTGTAATAGTTATAGTTAACTTTTTCTATAAGATTGTTAAGTGCTCTCCTAATTGTTCTTTCAGGAGATACCCATAAGATGCCTTCTTTTTTAATCAATCCTATCTTTCTGAAAGTATTATTTTTTTTAAAGTATGCATCTGCTGAAAAATAGAATTTAGGAACTTCATTCAATGCCGTTACAATTTGTAATTGCTTGAGACTTATATATAAGACCCCACTTTCTTTTGGAAATTTTCTAATAGCTGTTTCTATATATGTTTTGATAGCCAAAGAAGTAGTAGTGCTATCAAATCTCCATATTAGATGAGAAGATGAGCCATTTTGATCCGATCCGATTTTTTGTATATCTAAACGATTATCAAATACAATTACTTTATCAAAAGGTAATTGATGAATATGATGCAACTTCCTATGAACTGTTAAGGTTAAAGGATGGGGTGTTTGTGCATGCAACGAAGTAATAACCAAAGTAGAAAGTACAACTATTATTATATATCTTATCAAGGGAATAATTTAAGATCATAATAAAGATAATCAACCACTTCATAAAAAAAAGCTAAAGCACTTTTAAAGAGTGAGGATTCGTAGAATATAGGAAATCTAAAAAGTCTATTCCAATCACATTCATATCTATAAAATCACTATGGGGTTTATATTGCTTTTAAAAGCTCTTCGGTAATCTTATTGAAGAATTTCTTTTAACGCAAGTAGTGCGCCATATTAATTTTATACGGCATTGCATTAGTCGTAGATCGATCTTTTTATTACAGTTATAATTATTCCAACACTAATTGTGAAAAGTGATCTTAAAAAAGAGACTCTCTAAATTTCCGAAATCCTATGAATCCTCACTCTCGTATAAGAGATTAAGGTCAATATAATATCACATATATTTGTTAGTAGCAACCAAAAGTCAGACAACGTAACATTAAAGGATAATGAGTAAAGAAAGAAATGACATACCTCTTTGGACTTGGCTCAACGGACAATTTCTTTTTCAATTTCAAGAACAACTTGAAACAAATCCAAACAAGACAATTTCAAGTTTTTTCAACGACTTTTGTGCTGAACCTTTCTCAGAAAGTAATAAGTGCGACTTTTATCAACCAAAAAACCAAGGAACAATTATCATTTTGTTGTATGGACTAATGGTTATTCCAAAAGAAATTTGGGAGAAAAATCAGACAAACTTTCCTTTTAACACAAGACAAAAATTTGTGTTTAATCCTCCAACAGATATAAACATAGACACTATAAATTTTTTACGCCTGTTACGGAACTCTTTAGCACACGCAAATTTTTCATTAGACATAACTAAAGAATTGTGGACTTTTTGGAACATTAAAAATGACAACGTAAAAAATTTTGAAGTAAGTATTAAGCATATAGACCTTGGTCATTTTACAACAGAAGTTGGAAAATATTATTTAAATGACGTTTGGAAGAAATAGAAAATTGGCTGCTGCTAATATCAGGTTTGTGTTAGCAGAGAGCTACAGTACGCACTTCATCATTTGTTCGCTATTGTGTTTCAGTTTGGGCTTGACGGAATTCTATTTGGCTAATGAATATATTTTTAACATTTTTGCAAGCAACAGCAGTTGTGGGCAAACGGAATTCGAAAGCCCTGCTCATTACCTGTAAGTATAAAAGCATTACGAAAAGACAGATTGGAATTTGAACGGCTAATATAATGAAAGAGGATTCGTATATTATTGATTTGTATAATGAATGTAAAAATCAAACTATAAATTATGCTCAAGCAGAGCAATTATTATACAATGTGGGTAGAGAAAAAAGATTTGAGTTGTTTATTGTGTTATATGATTCGACTTTAAAGAAAGACCTAATTACAGCACTTAGAGTTTTCAGAGAAGCGTATTGTGCATCAGACAATATACACATGCAAATAAAGAATAGTCAATTCCCTTTTGACTTAAAGAAATTCTTACGTTTTGTTAAAGCGCAAGGAATTGATTTCTTAGGTTTAATGAATGACGAGGAAAAAATATACTATAATAAATTACCCAATCGATTTACAATATATAGAGGTATAAATCAAAAGGAATATAAAAGTAAAGAATTGGGAATTAGTTGGAGTTTATCTGAAGAGGAAGCAAAAAACTACGTGTATTTTGACAAAAACAATGTTGAAAAAGGTGAAGGAGGATTAGTGAACCGATTTATTTACAAGATAGATGTTCTTACCGTTTTCTCTGTGCATGGAAAGAGTGAAATTATATATTTAAGTTAATAAAAGTCGTGAAAAATACCTGTAGATAACCAATATATTGCTGATAAGTGGAGATGAACGTAGAAAAATAGAAAAGTGCGGCTGCTAACATTGTATTGACATTATGTCGGCGGAGAGATTAATAATGAATCTTCTCTCTTTTATATGAGTATTGTTGCAATAATAACACAAAAAGTATAACACTAAATAATTGATTTACAATTGTACAATTTAGGATTAAGGTCAATGTGAATATCACATATATTTGTGTTGGTGGCAATTTTAAAAAGACCTCAATTTCATAGGGCAATTTATGAAAGACATAATTTATCAAGAAGCGAAAACAACAGACGCAAGAATTAAAGTGGGCATCCTAATATATACAGGTGCAGGCGACCCAGTAAAACATTTAAATGACGCCGTTAGTCAATATGTTGGACAGGAGGGTTACAATGAATTTATTGATGCAAATATGGACAACCCTTGGGTTAGAGTTATAATAAAAGGAATAAATGATATGGAGCAGGTTGAATTCAAACCAGAAATACATCATCTATGAATTCAATTGACTTTGGTAAACTAATACACTCAGCTACATATTATCTAAGTTATCAGGACAAAATTGGAAGAAGTTTTATGATTGACGAATCTTCTTTAAAATATCCAGTTGCTGATTACTTGACGAGCCTTGAAATCCCCTTAGCAAATATTCAACTTGAATTTTCTCACCCAGACTTAAAAAAAAGAAATATTGACCTTGTCACTACTGATAATTCTAAAAAGAAAATTGAAAATGTATTTGAGTTCAAAATATCAAAACAGACAACCAAATATGAGCCAGAGCAAAAAAGGATATTCAATGATTTAATGAGATTGCATTTAATGGGAAAGTCAAATGGTTCAACTTGTTATTTTTTAATTGCAGGGACTCAAAGTGATTTTATACAATATTTTAGAAGTATCGTTACAACAAGACCAAAAACAAATAGCAAAGACTTACCAATTCCGGAAGGCTTTTACACAGAATGGTTTAAGTTTAAAATAGGTGACGAACAAATTTTCGACGTAAAAAATGTAACAGGAAATGCTTATGAAAAAATCTATAAAGCATTTATTAAAGACTACAAAGCCAAAAAGAAAGGAGATAAATTAGAACTGCCTGACAAACTCAAAACTAAGTGTATATCAATATCTGCTTTATCAAGAGAATTTCCTATACCTTATGTTGGAGGAATATGGCAAGTGGAATAAAAAAAATGTCACCAACATTGGGTTTTGTGCAAGTTGGGCAGACGGAATTCTATTTCCCAACCTGCATAAAGCCCTGCTCATTTGTCGCCATTAACAAACTCTTAAATATGAACGGAAATATTCAAGCAGCCATCTTTAAATACAAAAAATATAGACGGAACAATCCTGACACTTGCATTCTTCATTGTAAAAACCAAAACAATCTTTCTGAAGCAATTTATTTTGCATGTATTAGTGAAGACGCAAATGGAAAAAGACATTCGCATCAATGTCGCCTGAAAAAAGAAGACATGGAAGTATTATCTAAGCATCTTCAATCTCAAAAAAAACGACTGCACGATGCTGATAATTTTGACACGTTATTTAGGATAATTAATAACGTTGGATCTAAAATTGATGGCATTGGGGACATGCTAATCTATGACGCAGCAGAAAGGATTGGAGAATATTTAAGTCTTTCTCCAGACAAAATTTATTTGCATGCAGGAACAAGAGAAGGTGCTGAAAAAATATTGGGGGAAATTGATGGATCAACAATCAAAAAAGAGATGTTCCCTGAACCAATTCGAAGTTCAAACCTTTCATGTGCAGACATTGAAAGTATGTTATGCATGTATAAAGATATATTTTGACAACGGCGGCCAACATTAGGTCCTCTCCTATGCTGGCTGACGAATATGCACTGATCATCCCGTTCGCTTATCAGCTTTAGTCCGGGCTGGACGAATAAAGCTGAGCAACAGAATATAATATCAACTGCATTAACTTTACTCTGCTGCTGTTCGACTGAAGGAACACAGAATATCAGCACAGCAGAAAGCCTGGCCTCTAGGCACAATATAATATATGGACGACAAAACATTTGGAGTAGTATCAACCATTTCTGGCTTAGTAGTTGGCTGGACACTCAATGAATTAAGTTCCTCATTCAAATCTAAACGAGAAAACAAAAAAGCAGTAAATCAGATCCTATTTATTCAACTCGAAATAAGAGACATCATAAAAAAAACAAATCTTGATGCTGCAGAAGAACAACTAACAAAGCTCTTTTTAGAAAGATACCCAACAACAGACGTTAACTTATTAAATGAAACAGTCGGAAGAGTATTTTACGGGTTTCTTCAAAACGAATTGAATGATAAATTTTCCAACAAAATAGAAGAACTGATAAAAGCATACAAAACGTATATAACTTCTCTATCACAAATTGATCCATTTGTAACCTATTATATCAGCAATAAAGATGTAGTTCTTGATTATTTAGGATATATCGATAGATATTTAGCTTCTATTGAACCATACCTAGATCAACCGCTTTTCAGTGATAGTAACCCAGAACAGAAACCTGTAAGGACATTTGGAGCAACTTTTACTGAAATCAGAAATAAAATAACTCCGTTTGTAAGAGAAACTGCAATTGAAACTATAGAAAAAGATATTAAACTCATCGCCAGAAGGCTTGGCCTATTAACATATTTCAAGATTACTCATTATCTAGCTCATACTAGTGGACTCAAATTTGATGGCACAGATTTAAAAAAATTAGAGAATTATCTGAACAATCTAAAATAGCTAACTACATCTGCATTTGAGAGTAGCTTGTTCGTTTGCAACACCTTCACAATTCTGAGAATAACAACTGAATACCATTCAATATAAAATCCAAGAATTCGTGACAGTGAGGATTCATAGGATTTAGGAAATCTAAAAAATTTATTCCCAATCAACTCCTATCTATAAATTCACTATGGGCTTTATATTGCTTTTAAAAATTTATCGGCACCTTTACCGATTTCAAAATCTTAATGCAAGTAGTGCGCCATATTAAATTTATACGGCATTGTAGTAAACTGCCTTGCATCTTTTCTTCATACTTATTAATTTGTGTTCTTATCAACTAATGGCAAGTTTGATATATTAACTAATACAAGCACTCATACTTTCTAATCATTTCATAGCATTTTTTATATAGCAATGATTAACTTATTATTAAGCATTATAAAAAAACTATAAAAAATTGCTTTTATCATAGTGAACATTTATCTTGTAATTGTTACGTGACTCTGTGAGTTTAATACTTCCTATTTTTTGTACTGTATCCATATTCGATCCTATTTATTAACATTAAAAAAGTAATCAAATAAAACTAGACGATATTCTTATCATTAATAATACTATTCTCACGTAATATTTTTTGTATTTATAATAATTTCTTAACCCAAAAAACTAAAACATGAAACAACCAATCGCTGTATTATTATTAATTTCAATCTCATTTTTTTCAAAAGCACAAAATGTAAATGACTACGATGGTGTAAAGAAGAAGGCAACTAAATCTTTTGCAACTGATTTTCTTCAAATATCTTTAATACCAAGCTCAAAAACAGCAGACCTTCAAGCGAAAGCTGCAGACCTTAAGGTGAAAGCTACAGACCTTAAAGCTATTGCCGATTCGTTAGCTTTAATTGCTACTGTCGATAAAGCTATTGCCGCAAACCTTAAAGCTAAGGCCGACTCTACAGCGAAATCTGCGATTACAGCTAATATTGTGACTGCAAATCTTAAGGCTAAAGCCTTCTCTATAGCAAAGTCAAAAAATAAAGATCTTCCTATAGCCTCCTTATATAACAATCTAGAAAAAACAACTTGGGATAATAAAAATAAATATTCAGATGAGGAATTTAATGCGAATATGAATTACCTCCAATCTAAAACTAATACCTCTACTTCTACATCTGCAGCATTCGATGCTTCATTAACCGCCTCTTCCGCAGTACAAACTGCTTCAGCAGCTGAAACAAATGCCACTGTAGCTGAAGCGGATGCTACAGCAGCAGCTTCAGATGCCAATGCAGCTACATCTTCATCAAGTCTTATTTCCATATTTACGAACGTTTTAGGAGATGTTGTAACACTTGCTGCGGACGTAATTGATTCTGCATTGGCAAAAAAACAAAGAGAATATACTGCCAACTATTCTAACACAACTTCTTTCTCATTAACTAATGCGCAGATGAACAGCCTGCAAAGCGGATACTATGAATTAGTTCTTAAGAGATATGGAATCAAAAAGATAAATTATAATGATACAAATTTTAATATTACAGACGCAGATCTCGAATCTTCATATCATTTTAAAATAAATAATATATTATCAGATAGTTCGCAAGTAACTCTTTCTTTAGATAGTTTTCTAATAAATGGAAGTAAAGCTAAAATTAAAAAAAATGAAAACTTAGCTATAAGTATAGATTTGAAAATAAATTTTACTTCTAATACTAACGGAAAAAAAGTTCAGGATTCATCAAAAAACACACAAAACACAACTGAACAAATAGTTCAAATACCTATAACCGAAGTAAGTAAAGTAACTGTTAATGTTAATAGCGCTAATAAAATTATACCCTCTGCATATTTTGCTTTTCCAAATGATAATTTAGGATCAGCCAATTATATGACGGTATCTGCTTCTATAACTGAGATTAATCTAGCACATGTTAATTTAAGCACAATTAATAATATATTAAAAAATAATAGTACTGATGTAGTTTCTATAATTAAAGCTCTTTTCCCTTCAGGAGTAAGTTCAAGTTCTAGCAGTAGTTCTTCTTCTGGGAAATAAATATAAACCAACTAGACATAGATTAATTATTTAAAGAAGCTTTAAAAAAATCTATCAAGTCACCATAGTTCTCTTATTAATTTCAAACCATCTTCGGTACTTTCATCGAAGATGGTTTCTTAATGCAAGTAGTACGCCACGTTAAATTTATACGACATCATAATAGACTACTATGCAATCTTCATTCGTATTATTATTAAACGACTATTATAGATATATAACTAATAATGAAAGGAGAATTTTAAATTGCCTATATCCTACGAATCCTCTCTCTAAAGAGATAATATCATATATATTTGTGTTGGCTGCCAGCAAAATATCTACCTAAGACATAGTTGCAAGAGTTATGAAGATTACTGTGATTTGTACAAGACATCAAGAAATCGGCAACTGTAATTCTTATGAATTATATAAAATATTTGAGAGCTTAAGACCTGACTTAATCTTTGAAGAAATTCCGCCTTCTTATTTCGACAAATATTATACAGATATGGAGTTAAAAAGTCTAGAAACGACTGCCATACATAGTTATTCAAACTCAAATAACATAAAACACATTTTAGTAGATTCCGATGACATACCGCCTGAATCATTTTTCAACAATTATTACTCTCTTCTTAGACGAATTGAAGGTATGACAGACGTAAACGGCTTCAATTATCGAAACTTTATTGACAACAATAGAATTCTTATAGCAACGCAAGGGTTCTTCTATTTGAATAGCGATTACAGTATTAGAGTCAATGATGAAATATGCGACGCTATAGAAAAAGGATTAGGAAAGATTTGCAATGACGAATTAAATCAAACTAACCAACTTTGGAAAGACACTAATGACAGACGAGAAAATGAAATGCTTAACAACATCTATGAGTATAGTAAAATTCATAAGTACGACAATGCAATATTCACTATTGGAATTGGACATAGAAAATCGTTAATGAATAAGGTTATATCGTTTAATGAAAAAAGTTCAATCGACATAAATTGGGCATTTTTGACATTTAATTAAGTATGCCGGCAGCCAACATATGCATTGGCAAGTACAAGGCACTATATCACCAAACGAATAAATTAGAACTCATAGGATTTAGGAAATCTAAAAATTTTATCCCAATTACACTCCTCTATATAAATTCACTGTGGGCTTTATATTGCTTGTGAAAATTTATCGGCATTTTTATTGAAGAATTTCTTTAAATACAAGTAATATGCCATAGTAAATTTATACGGCATTGTATTAGTCGTCGATCGATCTTTCTTGTAGTTGTAACTATTTAACTCATTGCCATTAATACACAGATATGGCAAAAGCAGAATTCTTAAATTTCCTAAATCCTACGAATCCTCTCCCTCTAAAAAAAGAAGAAGTACCTTTAAATAAAGAACCAATAGTTAACATATAATTCTTATTGTCAGACTTAGTCTTGACTATTTTATTTTTACATTAAAGAGAGAAATAATCATGTCAGATAAAGGGAGTGTATTTCAAAAAGGCGGTGGTGGAACAAACTTTGAACAATCTGTTCAAACTGCATTTCTAACTACATTAATCATTAGAGGTAATGCTCCATGCTTACCTATTAATGAAATAATTGAAGTCGGTTTCCAGAATACTAACAAAGGTTACGCAACAGATGATTTATTAATTGTTTCTAAGTCGACATTAGGAAAACACAGGCTATTAATACAAATCAAACATGATATTTCCTTTACACTAGGAAATGAAATTTTTAAAGAAGTAATACAAAGTTTTTGGAAAGATTATAATGATGCATCTATTTTCGATAAAACAAAAGATAAATTAATTATAGTAAAAAATGGGTTAACCAAAGAAGAACGAAACCATCTAAAGTCACTTTTTAATTGGGCAAGTACTCACGCAACGGAAACTGATTTTGTAACTGAAGTTAATCGTATAAAAGCAAAAAGAGAAAAGTTAGAAGTGTTTAGGGAATGCCTAAAAGAATCAAATAACAATATAGCTCTTACAGATAAAGAGATTTGGGAATTCTTAAAGTGTTCAGATGTTTTAGAATATGACTTTTTAAATACGGGAAGTGTCGATGAATCCTACTTTCTAAATTTAATAAAACTATCAAAAAAGAAAGAGTCTAGCCAAAATGAAAAAGATATATGGAATGATATTTTTTCTTTTGCTTCCAAATTAAATAAAGATGGAGGGAACGTAACTACAGAAAGTGTCCAACAAGAAGAATTATATAAGAATTTTTCAATTGAAAAATTAAATCCATATTTCAAAGCCGTTGAAAAACTTAGGAGTGATAGTTCCGCAATTCTTAAACCTCTTAAAAATACAATTGGTGACCTGCACATTAATCGGTTAAAAAGTAAAGAGGATATAATAGATTCTCTTAGTACCTTCCAAATGACGATTGTAACAGGAAAGCCAGGCGCAGGCAAATCTTCAGAAATCAAAGATTTATTAAAAGACGATTTCCCCAAGGCAAGTATATTTGTTTTTAGGGCAGATCAGTTTAATCAACCACATATTGCTAATGTATTCTCAAGTCAGGGTGTTAATGAAACTTTACAAGATATTTTTTCATGCATCTCTCTAATTCCTGATAAAATACTTTTTATTGACAGTTTGGAAAAATTGTTAGAAGCTGATCCTGAATGTGCATTTAAGCAATTGCTGGGTATATCACATGAATTTCCTAACATAAAGATTATTACCTCATCCAGAAAATATGCTATTGATCTTATAATTCAAAAATTCGGATTGGATAAAAGCATTTTAGGTGTAGTCGAATTGTTACCACTAGATAACGAAGAGTTAAACCTCGTTTCTGGAAAATATCCTCAGCTAGTCGATGTACTTAAGAATGATAAAATTAAAGCACTTCTTCAAAGTCCTAAATATCTAGATTTTGCAATAACAGCCTTGCATAAATCAACAGATAATTATTCAAATATTTCACTTGTTGATTTTAAGCAAAAGCTTTGGAATTCTTTGGTTGTAGACGTTTTGAATACAAAGAATGGCCTCCCTATTAAAAGAGAAAAAGCATTTATGGAGATTGCAGTTAAACGAGCAAAAGAAATGAAGCTTTTTACCCAACCAGAACAATCAGATGCCGAAGCCATTCTTACTCTAGAGAAAGATGAAATCGTTTTGCAGGAAGATCAAAATAGGAGATATGCTCCTTCTCATGATATTTTAGAGGATTGGGCATTGGTAAGGTACGTTTCTACAATTTATGAAGACAATGCCAAGCCCAAGGATTTGTTTGAAAAACTGGGAAATGAACCAGCGATAAGGCGTGCTTTTCGTTTATGGGTTGAAGACTATTTGCTTGATGACAACAGTAAAGTAAATAATCTTATTAAGGCAACCCTAAATGATGATTCAATAGAAAGATACTGGACAGACGAATTGTTAATAGCGGTTTTTAAATCGGAAAATAGCAGTTCATTTTTTTTAAATTTTGAAAACGAATTGCTTGAAAACAATTTTAGTTTTTTAAATAGATGCTTACATCTTATAAAAACCTGCTGCAAAGAGAGTAATAGGAATTTTACTTTCTTGATTCCAATAGGTTCTGCTTGGCAAGAGTCTTTACTTTTTATTAATAAGCATATTGATGAATTGAACAACCTTAGGATGTCAGTTGTTAATTTTCTTGGAGACTGGAATTATAAACTTCTATTTCAATATACAGCAGTTACTGAAAAAGAATTTTTTAATGCAAAAGCAATAGTTTGCTATTATATTAATCAAATTGAACAAGGAGATGAATTTTGGCAAGGAAGATATATAAAAGAAAAAGGAGAAAATCTTGTTGCAATTTTATTTAACCTCGTTGCAATTGCGAAAGATGAAATAAGTCAAATTGTTGAAAGGGCATTTAAAAATGAAGAAGCAAATTCATGGAAATTGAATTCATTTTATGAAAATGTAATTGATAATTGTCTTTCAGGTATAAGGAACTGGCGTCTATTGAAAGAGATGCCTGAATTAATAATTGACACTGCTTGGAAAGAATGGAAATTACGACCTATTGAAGAACCGCCACCAGGAAGTATTGCCGCAATGATGGGTGGATATACTTTAACGGATGGGAAATGTTGGGGTATAGAAGATAAATCTGATTTCTTTCCACCGGGAATTTACAAAACGCCTTTATATAATCTTCTAATGTATCACCCCTTAATTGGGTTAAAATTTATTGTAGATTTTATTAATTACTCAGTTAATTTTTATGTTGAAGCAGATTGTGATTATAAGCATAATCTAATGCAAATAGAAGTAGAATTGCAAGATCATACAAAAAAGGTACAATGGGGAGGTTCTGAATTATGGTCGGCATATAGAGGAACAACTGTCACCCACTATGCTCTTGAAAGTTTATTAATAAGCTTAGAAAAATTTTTATTTGATACAGCAAATAAAAAAACAGAAATAAGTAGAGCGAATCTAAAGTTCATGTTTGATTATGCCCTACAAAATAGCAATAATGTCGCATTGACAAGTGTTCTAATGAGTGTAGCAATAGCGTATCCACAAGAAGTGGAAGAAGCAATGCTCCCATTATTGACTGTAGAAGAATTTTATGAATGGGATTTAAATCGTGCACTTCAAGAAGTAACATCACTTTGCACAGTGGATATGGATTTACCTTTTGCTCAAAAGGAATGTTGGGAATCTAGCCAATTACCGCATAGAAAAAAGTATACAAGAGGATTAAGAGATTTTATATTAGACTATCAATTTAATATTAGGAAATTAAATAAAGAAATCCATGAAATATTTGATAAACTTAAAACCACTAATCCACAGGAAGATATAATATGGAAAAAGACTCTTACCGAAATAGATATTAGAAATCATAAAGTTAGAGACTATAATAAAGAATTGGGCGGCTTTATTATTCAAGCAGAATACGACGAAGATGTAAATAAATTTATGGAGTCAAATAGAGATCATTTTGAGGCAGAAGCTAAATCAATGGATTACGCAAGTCAACTTTCAAAAGCGTATGAGAATAAAGAAATTTTGGAATTCTCAACTTGGCAAATATGTTATGATCAATATCTGTCTGATAATGTAAATGTATTTTATGATAGACCAATTACTCTAGCAGTGTTGGGGCTTCGTGATTTCTCGACAAATACTAACGAAACACAGAAGTCGTGGTGTATTAATATAATTTTTGCTGCAATAGTAAATATTCTAAAAGATACATTCGACAGAACTTATAGTCTTAGCATAAGGATTAATATAATGGAAAAAGCGATTGCTCTTTCTTCATTTCATTTGTTACTAGGCGTTATAACTGACAACGAAAATAGAGATGAAGTTATAATTCTTATAATATATACATTATTTGCTCCTTTTGGAGAACATGAGGTAAAGAAAAATACGGAATATTTACGAGAAGTATTTTTTAAGCAATATCCTTCTGAAACAAAAATAGTATGGTGTGGATTAATAAAATATTCACAGTTTAGAAAGTCGAATCCATATTTTTATGATGACCCTAGTTCAGAGCGATTGAAAGCTGCTAAGAAAAAGGAAGACGATTTTATTACTAATATAGTCAAAGCAAAAGAATTAGAATTGAATATTTCTGATATTTCTTTAAAAAATCACGAGGGCTATATATTACTTAGAGCATTTGTAATTACACCGTATTGTGTGGAAGATCAAATGTATAGAAAATTTATCCTACATTTTATCACATTATTGGTTGAAGATTTAAAAATAGAAAAGACGCATACTCACAGGAGTGAAAATGGCCGCCAAATTGATTCTCATTCAATTTCCAATTCTAAGGATTATCTAGCAGACTTGCTTTTAAATGGAGACTTCAATTTTGTAAAATCAGTTCTAGATTTGGTACTTGGTGCTGTATATGGGAATGATCCAATTATCGAATATAACCAGCGAGATAATTTATTTGATTTCTCTTCAAAAACTATTGAATATGTTATTTACAAATTGGACGAAAAGCTTAACTCTACTGACGAGATCTTTAGAAAACAATTGATTACTAATTTCTGGAATATTTGGGAATATTTTCATCAGAAAATAAAAGCTAGTGGTAAAAGCTATTTTACAGATACTTTATTTTTAGATATAAAATGGAATAATACAGCTACACATTGGTTACCTCTAGAAGGAAAGAAAGATTTCTATCATACAATAGTTAATGAATTAGGAGCCAATAAATCCCAATCATTACTAAATGTATTTTCTACAATTGGCGAAAAAACATTTCTACCCGAGGGATTAAGTTGGCTAGTAGAGATTTATAAGAATGATGAATTATCGGCAACTTCTTTAATCTCTCCTGCAGCTGAACGATTAATTAAGAGGCTTTTTTATAATCATATATCAAAAATAAAAAAGAATAAAAACCTTGTTAACGACTTTGTTTGGCTATTAAACAAAATGATTGATTTAGGCTCTTCTGATGCTTATTTATTTAGAGAAAATGTGATAACATATAAACAACTTAATTAAAATACCCATTAATAAATTGAAAGTATTGACCGCTACTACTACTTAGAGTTCATAGGATTTAGGAAATCTAAAAATTCTCTTCACCGTTAAGTAAAATAATAACTAAATATTATTCAATATAATATAAAATCTACTAATTGAATAACAATCAATAAACCGCAAAAGACTTCGAAACTCTCTACCGAAGGCTTT
>Ga0210386_10001315_pt1 | contig 22195 bp, 19 predicted proteins | sample IncBWH32OmetaG_FD_160091 | JGI IMG/M metagenome (GOLD analysis project Ga0210386, IMG submission 160091) | Forest soil microbial communities from Barre Woods Harvard Forest LTER site, Petersham, Massachusetts, United States - Inc-BW-H-32-O ...
GGTGATTAGTGACTGGCTTGCCCCGAGTCCCTGCGAAGGGTGACCGGTAAAAAGCCAGCTCCAGATAGGCCGGCTTCCTTCAAGCATTTCAATTTATTTTCAATTTCAAATCATCAATCTCAAATTTCAAATTAAAGATTACAAATATAGAACCAAGTGCAAATAATTGACCAGTCACCCTTCGCAGGGGCTCAGGGCAAGCCAGGCACGACTCACAAATCACAGCCTCATTCATACCGCAGCGCTTCCACCGGATCCAGCTTCGCTGCTCGCGACGCAGGATAAATTCCCGACGCCAGGCTGACCACTACTGCAAAAGCAATCGCGCCTCCCACCAGCCACCACGGCACTGTCCAGATATTCGGTGGATTAATACCCTGCCTCTTCAAATAAATTAGGGTCGCCAGTTGAATCGCGCGGCCGATCGCCCATCCCAGCACGACGCCAAATAAGCCGCCTGCCAAGCCCATCACTCCGGCCTCAGCAAAAAACAATCGCCGTACATCGCGGTCCGCGGCGCCCAACGCTTTCAGCACGCCAATTTCGCGCCGCCGCTCCAGAATGGCCATGACCAGCGTGTTGATAATTCCGAGCGAGGCCACCGCCAGCGCCAGGCTTCCGAATATTCCCAGAAACATATCGAAGATCGCAAAAAATGTGCGCAGGTTGCGCGTCACGTCGATCAACGAAAATGCGGCAAAGCCCATATGCGTGATGCTCGATTCAAGCTGTGCCACGGCGTTCGGGCTGCTCGCTCGAACATTCAGCGCCGCGTAACGCATCCCCTCGCCCGGCGTCGCTCTCGAAATTTCACGCAAGTCGCCTTGCTGCACGACCTCCAGTTTTTCGGCCACCGCGAGCGGCAAATAGATTCCGGCGTTGTTGAACCCCACCGGCCCGCCACCGGAATCCGACGCCGGCGTAACTCCAACCACAAGAAATTTCTTTTCGCTTGGCACAATCGAAAAGCCCATGGCCTCTTCATCGGGGCCAACGGCGCGATTCGGCGCATCGGATGGCGCTTGCTCCGAAGGTGGCGGAAGCGCTTGCCGTTGCGCAAATCGCAAAGTTATTTCTTGTCCCACAAGGGAAGCGGGTGATTTACCCACGTCAATCAGCCGCTTTGCCAAGTCTCCTTGAACAATTGCCTCTCCTGCATCCTCACCAGAAAAGAAATGGCCATTGAGCCCATCCAGAGCGCCGCTTGACTGCGAAGAGGAAGCCATGCCCGCCACCATCACGAGTTGGCTGACGGGCTCCACGCGAGCCTCCGCCGTAAATCTGATCTCAGGATTGACTTCGATCACGTTGGGCAGAGCCGCAATTTCTTTGCGCGCCGCATCGTCCAGCGGCCTTGGCGGAGCTGAATCCGAAGCGTTGCGAGGATTGCGCCGGCCTCCGCCAGGCTGTCCAAATGGCGCGCTCTGCCGCGACCTGACCGAAACCGTATCGAACAGGCCAGCGCGTGCCACGGAACGGTCTACAAGCTGCTGCAACCCCACTCCCAGCGAAAGCAGTGCCACGAGCGACGCCACGCCCACCGAAATGCCCAGGGTTGTCAGTGAATTTCGCAGGACGGCTTCACGCAAATTTCGCGCCGCAAGTTCCCCCAGATCTCCAATCTTCATCGCAATCGCTCCTCGCGCGAAATCGTCCCGTCCGATAGCGTGACAATCCGGTCCGCGTACCGCTCCGCCAACGCACGCTCGTGCGTCACCATAACAATCGTTCGTCCTTGTCCGGACGATGGCCTGTGAATTTCTGCAATCAGGCTCATGATCTCTTCGCCTGTTTTGCTGTCCAGATTTCCCGTGGGTTCATCCGCCAACAGGATCATGGGCTGATTGATGAGTGCGCGCGCAATTGCACCGCGTTGTTGCTCACCGCCTGAAAGCTCAGGAGGCCGATGCCTCGTTCGTCCCGCAAGCCCTACTCGCTCGAGCGCCGCGCGCACGCGAGCTGGCCGGTCCGCACGTGGCACCTCTGCCAAGCGCAGCGGGAGTTCTACGTTCTCTTCCAGCGTCATCCTCGGAAGCAACTGGAAGGACTGAAAAATCATCCCAACGGTGCGGTTTCTGTGGGAGGCCAGTTCTTCGCTGGACATCCCCGCAAGATCGCGCCCTAAGGCAAGTATCGAACCTGAAGTTGGGCGATCGAGTCCAGCCATTAAATTAAGAAGTGTGGATTTTCCGGAGCCACTGGCTCCGAGCAGGGCCAGAAATTCTCCCGTGCCCACGTCCAGCGTTATTTCGTTGACTGCTCGAATTACGGTTTCCCCCATCTTGTAGCTGCGGGAAACGCATTGCGTTCGGATTCCAATTCCATTCGAAGCTGTAATTTGTTCAGGCACATTCATAGTACGCAGATTAGCACGCAAAAGTTTCAAGGGCGAGGTTGACGCTGAGTCATGAAACACTTTCTGCATGATTGCCGATGCAGCCGAAAATGAATGCCGCGACATTTAAAATCTGGACGCGAAACGAAGAAAATTTTCAAGTCCTGGCCCGGGGATGAATTCTATTTGCTTGCGGCAGCAAGAGGTATAAGATCATCCGGCAGTCTAAAATGTGCAACTTTAGAATGGCTTAAACATATGAACGCAGATGGTTTAACGCGGTTGGTAGATACATATAGATATTAAATCTTCTATAAACGGGCGCAACCTGGATGACACGTAAGCCGCAAAATTATAGTTCCCCTGAATGGTCGGATGCGATCTTGAATTTAAGACATAACTTGGGCCTCAGCCAGTCGGAATTTGGATCACGGCTTCATTATTCCGCAATGGCTGTTTCGCGTTGGGAAACCGGGAAGCAGGAACCGACTTCAAGGTGTTTTATCGAGCTTGGAAATTTGGCTGGCCCCCCTTTGTGTTGGTTGTTTTGGGCGCGTGCGGGATTAAAAAGTGCCGATCTCCGTCAGATGTTTCCCAACGTAAAAGAAACTTCTCCCTCAACGATTTCCGCCGATTTCGAAATTGTTCGTGCTGGGAGCGGATTGAAGAGAAAAAGACCGAAAGGTACGCCGAAACATCAAATGGTCGCTGTTCCGTTGCTGGGAATCCACGCCGGCACCATCGGCGAGGCCGGAGGTCAATTTGCTGACCTCGATACTGCGATAGCAGAAGAAATGATTGCCGCGCCGGCATTCTGGTGCCCAAATCCCATCCAGACATCCTGCCTTCGTGTAAAGGGCACATCCATGAGTCCTCTGATTAACGATGGTGACGTCGTTGCCGTGGATGCCTCGCAGACCAACCCGAAGGATTTGAATCGCAAGATTGTTGTTGCCTGGCACCGCGAAAATGGATTGGCCCTCGCTCGATTCGTATCGGCGGAAGGCGTCCACTTGCTGGAATCTGAAAATCGCGATTACGCTCCAGTTACAGTGGATAAAGACAGGAAATGGCAGATTGTCGGAAAGGTTCTGTGGTGGATCCGAAAAGGTCCGTGATCGATGCCTGCTAAAGAATAAGTAGTCGCATATTAGATGGTCGGCCACAGCCATCGACCGGTTGGGCCGGCACCGTTTCTCACGATTTGGGATTGGCGACGGGACCGGAGAGTCGGCCGGATTCGTCTAGGAGCTCTCGACCTTGGGTGTCGACTGGGCTCCTGGCGGTTCGCGGAAAGGATCCATCGGAATTGGCGAATACTCGACATCGATGATCTCGAGATGTTCCGTCTTCGACGGCGCGCGTAGGTCCACGCGATCGCCGGGGCGCGCCTTCATTAGCGCGATGCCGAGAGGTGAGCGCCAGCTGATGTAGCCGCGGTCGAGGTTCACCTCGTCGATTCCGACGATCGAGACGACGTGTTCGAGGTCGGCGGCGTCTTTGTAGGTTACGGTTGCGCCGAAGAACGCGCGCGTAGCGGCTGATCCCGGCCGAGGAGCGACTGGGTCGACGACCACAGCCGAGGTAATGCGTTTCGTGAGAAAGCGAATCCGCGAATCGATCTGGCCTAGCCGTCGCTTGCCGTACTGGTAGTCGGCGTTCTCACTACGGTCCCCGTTACCGGCAGCCCACGTTACGACCTTCACCACTGCGGGCCTCTCGCGACCCAGCAGAAACCCGTGCTCGTCTTTCAGCCGTTGCAACCCAGCTGGCGTGATGTAGTTTTTGACCGCCGGTCCCACATTCTCTGGCACCGGTTCTCGGAGCGGCCGCTTTGTTTGCATTTTCAAATCTGCCCTGGGATTTCGCGTACTTGTGGGTTACCCAATCTCAGGAGATCCGCGTCTCGGTCCTGAAATTCCTCGCATCGTCAACGTGACGTACACGGGCTAGATATCGAATGATACATCGGTCCTTCCTGTGTCGCTCTTAGAAAATGCGGTCACCCGTCCAATTGCATATCAAGGCGAAAAAGGAAGATGGAAAATGCGATATTCCCAGTCAGCGATATGGCCGTTCCGATTGGAGGGCGATCATCTGATTATCGAGATCAGGCGGGGTAACAACGCGGGTCTTACGCTCTCTGAAGGCGTCGAGTACAAAGTGCGGGAGATGATTCGGGTCCGATAGTTCCCGATAGATCCTGCCTGACGGCCTAGCGGTCTGCAGAGTAGTGCCGTCCTCATCGCCGTACTAGACGTTGTCTAAAGGAGCCGCATTCCATAAAAACCATTTCCGTTTGCTGAGCTGTCATAGAGTGTGATTACGTTCGTTATAACACCCTATGGCAGCCGACACAGGGTATTTTGCTCATAACGACGAACTGCAACTCAAGGTTCCGGTCCGCAAATAAATTCAATCGCGCTTAACCCTGCAAATCTTCAATAAAAACCCGCGTTTTGACGTGGTTTGGCCGGATAGATCAAGGATTGACGGCAAACCGTAAGTAATCCAGCAGCGTGCCCCACGGATCGCAAAGCGGGATAGAGCGTGATAAGTCGTCCATTGTTTAGGTAAGCTTTGACGGCGGTTTCACTCGCGGAATTTTCTTATCGTTCGCAAGTCGCACCGCAATGCAGCAGTACGAAAATTGGGCATCTGTAACTTGCTGAGTGAAAAAGAAGTGGTCGGGGCGTCCGGATTTGAACCGGAGGCCTCCTGCGCCCAAGGCAGGCGCGCTACCAGGCTGCGCTACGCCCCGACATTTTGCGACATGCAATTCTAAGATACTTCCGCTACCGGGGCCACCTTAAACCACAATATAAAAAACTCGGACATTGAGTTTAATTCATCGGAGGGAGTCGCGGATCTATTTCCCCTTGGCACCGGCGGTTTTCGCACTGCTGCCTTTGCGGGGAGATTTGGAGGCCTTCACAATATCTCCAATGCTGAACAAGCGTACTCGCGCGATCCGCGCATTTTCCTTCACGCGCAATTGCGGCACACCCACCGTAAGCAGCAACTCAATCGGATTGACTTGCCCGCGGACAAATATCGGGGAATGCCATGCCCCCGCACGCAACAGACGATCCTCGGGCTCGATCAACGCGATCTGGTCCGCCGCGAGGTTCAGGCATTCGTTACACTCCACGAAATAGGCTTCTTTATCCAGTTCCCACCAGCGATAGTTATCCTCGGGGCGAAGTTGGTGCGCCTCGAGCGGGATTCTTCCGGCAGGAGCATATTCGCCGCCGCCGAAATCCAGTTTTCCTGTGGGGTCGATCGCGTGAATTGTTTTCACTGTGAGGTGCACGGAAAATCCATGCACTTGGTATTTCGGGTGAATAATTCCAGCGATGTGTTCAGCGGTGTCTTTCCCGGACAAAAGTTGCATGTGAGGGACTATAGCCAATCCGATACAGGCCGTCCACATTCGCCTCGCGCCCATGCGGCGAAAAGAACAGCCCTCATACTGTCTTGTCTTTCGAGTGACATAGATGCTCCAGCGTGCATTCCACGCAGCGCGGCTTGCGCGCCTGGCAAATTTTTCTGCCGTGCCAGATTAACTGATGAGAAATCAAGATCCACTTATCTTTGGGTATCACTTTAATCAGGTCCTGTTCAATTTTTTTAGGGTCCGAATTACGTGACAGCTCGAGCCGCTGCGTAAGCCGTATCACGTGCGTATCCACCACGACTCCGACAGCAATGCCGAACGCCGTCCCCAGAACCACGTTCGCTGTTTTGCGAGCCACTCCCGGCAGCGTCAGCAATTCTTCCATCGTGCGCGGCACCTCGCCGCCATACTGTTCCACGATTTTTCTGCTCGCGCCAATAATCGATTTGGTCTTATGCCTAAAAAATCCGGTGGGGCGTATATCCTGTTCGAGTTCCGTTGGATTCGCGTGAGCAAAATCGCGCGGCGTTTTGTATTTTGCGAAAAGCGTTTTGGTTACCAGGTTGACACGCACGTCCGTGCACTGCGCCGAAAGAATCGTGGCGATCAGCAGTTGAAACGGATTCTCGTGCTCCAGCGCGCAGGTAACATTCGGATACGCCTCGTCCAGCTTTTCCAGAATCGCGTGCACACGCGCCGGATTCGTAGCCGCAGTGATCGATTTTTCACCCGAAGGGCGCGGTGAATTCCGCTTTTTAATGCCCTTGCGTTGACTTTTCTTTGCCTTAAGTTTTTTCATCGGGTCATCTTCATTTAGTTTAATTCGCGTATCAACAAAAAGTGCAGGCATTAGTGGTGCGGGCTTCGGCCTGCGGATTTTCATCCTTGCAAGGCCAAAACCCCGCAGGCTGAAGCCCGCGCCACCGAAATCACTCTTTTACCTTGAGCAAAAAATCGAGCGCCTTGTGAAACGCTTTTCCCCGGTGGCTATAAAGATTTTTTTCTTCCCGCGAAATCTCCGCGTATGTTTTTCCAAGGGCAGGGAAGAGGAAAACCGGGTCATACCCAAACCCGTCTTTTCCGCGCGGCTCTTCCAGAATAATTCCCTCAGACGCTGCCGAAAACAGCCCCCTCACATTTCCTGCTACCGCCACAGCCACCACGCAAACGAATCTCGCCTGCCGATCATCTGCTCTTTTCACCCGCAATTCGCTGATTAATTTATGAATGCGATCCATATCGGAAGCGCCCGGCCCCGCATAACGCGCGGAGAGCACTCCCGGCGCGCCGCCCAGCGCGGGAACTACCAGCCCCGAATCGTCGGCAATCACAAACCCATTGACAAACCGGCTGTAGTGCAGCGCTTTTCCGGCAGCATTCTCCGCAAACGTGGGCCAAATTTCTTCAAACAGCGGCAGGGAATCAAAGTTAGGAATGAACGCGAGGTCAATCGTCGCGCCGGTTGGAGCTGCGCCGTCTGGTCCTGCGAGCGCCTGATACTCGCGCAGCTTCCCTGGATTCGAGGAAGCCACCAGCAATCGTAGAGGGTTACTTGACGCGCGCACGGAAATCGGTGTTGACCAGTTTGGATTGATACTCGGTCATGCGGCGAATCCCCGTCGCGGCCAGCGCCAGCATATCTTGCAATTCCGCTCCGCCAAACGGCTGCCCTTCGGCCGTCGCTTGCACTTCCACAAATTTTCCGCTTCCGGTCATCACCACATTCATGTCGACTTCCGCGCGAGAATCTTCGTCGTAAGCAAGATCGATCAGCGCAACTCCATCCACCACTCCTACGCTTGTCGCCGCGACAGAATCAATCAGCGGCACCGATTTCAAAATTCCCGCCGCCACCAGCCGCTCCATCGCCATCGCCAACGCAACATACGCGCCCGTGATGGACGCCGTCCGCGTTCCGCCGTCAGCCTGGATCACGTCACAATCCAGAACCACCGTTCGTTCTCCCAACTTTTTCTGGTCCACAATGGCGCGCAGCGACCTGCCAATCAGCCGCTGAATTTCCAGCGTGCGCCCCGACGGCCTGCCGCGCGTGGCTTCGCGCGCCGTGCGCTGCTCCGTCGCGCGCGGAAGCATCCCATACTCGCCCGTCACCCAGCCTTTTCCCTGGCCCTTCAAAAACGAAGGCACGCCATCATCCACGGTGGCCGTGCAAATCACGCGCGTATTCCCCACTTCTATCAGCACGCTCCCTTCGGCGCTGGTGATAAAGTCCGGAGTCATCTTCACCGGACGAATTTGATCGTGCGCGCGCGCATCGCTTCGCAAGTTTCCTCCTCGTGGCATGGCCCAAAGTTTGCCCGCCCGAACTCCGGGTGTCAACAGAGACGACCACCTGCATTGCGCAACTTCAGATTGCCAATTAGGAAAGCAAATTATTCAAAAATTTTGACCCCCTTACAGAAGCATAGGTCCAGAGGATTTCGTAGCGCCGGCGTCCCGCCGGCAGTTTTGCAGATTGCTCTTACTTCTTGAAATCAGCCGGCGAGACGCCGGCGCTACAATGCTTTCCGCAATTCCGCCGCGCCCAATCCTAATTCGATAATCGCCTCACCCACCAGCCGATGACTTTGTCCCCGAAAATTGATATTGTTCATTTCAGATCGTCACATATCCAGCTAAAATGCCTTGATCCCGAGAACTCGATCGATTAAAGAGGTACGAAGACCATGAAGAAACACGATGAATCTCGCCGCGAATTTCTAGTGCGCGCGGCTGTTGGAGCAGGCGCAGCCGCAGGAGCCGTTGCTGGCGCGGGCCTCGTGCCTGACGCCATCGCCCAAACCCACGAACAAATGGAGGGAGGCGCAACCACTCCCGCCGCGCAGCATCCCAGCGGCCCCGAGCACGGCGCATTCTTCAATCACGCCGATGCCGCGACGATTGCCGCGTTCACCGAGCGACTCATGCCCAGCGCACCCGACAAGCCGGGAGCGCGCGAAGCGGACGTGCTCAACTACATCGATCTCGCCCTGGCCGGCGCTTACACGGACTTACAGGAATTTTATCGCCACGGACTGGCGCAGCTCGATGCCCACTGCCGCGCAACGCACAAAGAATCTTTCGTGCACCTCACGCCAGAAAAGCAGGACGAAGTCATCTCAGCGCTGGAAGAGGGCAAGGCGACAGGTTTTGCATGGCCCACGGCCAAAGAATTTTTCAACACGCTGCGCATGCACACCATGGAAGGGATGTTTGCCGACCCGCTGTATGGCGGCAACCGCGACCTCGCCGGTTGGCGCCTCGTAGGTTTTCCCGGCGCGCAGGCCATCTTTTCCCCGACGGATTTGCAAAGCAAACAGGCATTTTCTCGTGCTCCCATCGTCGGTTTGCAGATAACGGCCAAAGGCCCAGTGGGAAGGGGATAAATCATGGCGACCGAAAAAACAGATGTGGTCATTGTCGGAATGGGCGCGGTAGGCGGAATCCTCGCCGCCGAACTGGGCAAAGCGGGAATGAAAGTGATTGGCCTCGAACGCGGCCCGCGGCTCAGCACCGCGGATTTCAATCCGCATGATGAGTTGCGCTATTTCCAGCGCCAGGAATTGCGCCCGAATATCAAGCGTCAGCCCGTGACGTGGCGGCCCAATGCCAGCGTGGTAGCGCGTCCAATGCCCGTCCTCAATTACGGAAATCAGGCTGGCGGCGGCACGGTGCACTACGGCACGCTATCGTGGCGCATGCACGAAGATGATTTTAAAGCGCGCTCGCACACGATTGAGCGCTACGGCGCTGCGGCCATTCCGGAAGATTCATCGGTCGCCGATTGGCCGGTGTCATATACCGACATCGAGCCTTTTTACGATCAGGCGGAATACGAACTGGGAGTTTCCGGCAAGGCTGGAAATTTGCAGGGCAAAAAAATCGACGGCGGCAATGTGTTCGAGGCTCCACGCAAGCGCGATTACCCGCTGCCGCCGTTGCTCGACGATCAGTCCGGCGTGCTTTTCGCGGAAGGCACGCGCAAGCTTGGCTATCATCCATTCTCTTCGCCGCGCGCAATTCTTTCTCAGCCCTACCACGATCGCTCGAATTGCACGTACTGCGGTTTCTGCCAGGCATTCGGCTGCCACGTGGGCGCAAAATCGAGCATCCTCGTCACCAAGCTGCCCGAGGCCGACGCGACCGGCAATTTTAAATTGCTGACCGGCACAATGTGCTACCACGTCAAGACCGACAACAGCGGCCGAGCGACGGGAGTTTCTTACTACGGCCCGGACGGCTCGGACAACACGATTGAAGCGGACCTCGTGATTCTCTCTCCGTTCATTTACGACAACACGCGCCTGCTGCTTTTGTCGAAGACGGATAAATTTCCCAATGGCCTCGCCAATTCCAGTGGGCAGCTCGGAAAACATGTCACCGCGCACATCATGGCCAAAGTTTTTGCCGCGTATGATGACCGTTTCGTGAACATTTACATGGGCCCCAGCGCGCAGAAACACACGATCGACGATTTCAACGCCGACAATTTCGACCACAGCGGCCTGGGATTCATGCGCGGCGCGCAAATTTCCGTTGCTCCCGCCGATCTAGAAGCCGGACCCATCGGCACAGCGATGAGCATGGACCCGCCTCCCGGAGTCCCCAGATGGGGCGCGGCATATCGTGATTTCCTCGCAAAATATTTCACGCGTTATGCTGCGATCAACGCGCAGACTGAAAATCTAGCCTACGCCGATCAAACGATCGATCTCGATCCCAACGTCCGCGATCAATACGGCATGCCCGCGCCGCGCGTCACCTACGATTGGCGCAGGCCGAACGAACTTGCGCGCATCGAATTCCTGATGCAAAAGATGGAGGGAATTGGCAAGGCGATGGGCGCGACCAAAGTGTGGCGCGGCGCGCTAAGCCCAGGCGCTCCAGGCGCGCATCACGAAGGCGGCACGCGCATGGGCAACGATCCGAAAACATCAGTGGTAAACCGCTACGGTCAAACCTGGGACATTCCAAATCTTTTCGTTATCGGCAGCTCTACATTTCCATCGATGAGCGGCTTCAATCCCACGCTCACTATCCAGGCCCTCGCCTACATGAGCGCCGATGCCATCGTGAAGCGCTACAAGAGCAGGCCCGGCGCACTAGTTTAGCTTTTAAGTAGCATAGGCTTCAGTCTGTGGGGTTCTATCAGTAAAGGCACAAAACCCACAGGATATAAGACCGCTGAAAAGTACTCTATTCTGTCATTCTGAATTCTGTCATTCCGAGCGAAGCGAGAAATCCCTCCTTGCTTTTTCCTCCACGCTAAATTGAAGAGAGATTCCTCGCTTCGCTCGGAATAACAGAATCTTATATTTTTCAGCCGCATGAAAATTCTGTGCTACCAAATCCTCACACGGCCTTGCTATCCGATTTATTTTTCGAACTATTTCGTCGAAGGATTTGTCTGTGTTCTGTCGGGCCCGGTGACCGTCGCCGGCGTCGCAGCTGACGGAGCCACCGGTGCCGACCCCGCAACGGCAAAAAATCCATAAAGGTCCAAATGTCCGGCAAGAGCTTCCGCTTCCTGCCCATGAACCAAAATCTTCAATTGTTTGATGCCCGAAACATTCGCCCCTAGCGTCTGCACGATCGATTCCTCCGCAAGTTGTTCGCTCAAAATTCCCGATGGCATCTCTGACGATATTTCGTCAGAAAAATCGGCAATCGCCGTTCCATCCGGTTGAAGATAAAACGCGAGCAAGCTCGCCTGCGCGGGCAACGTCCGTTTTTCCGGGGAAGGGGCGCGCAATATGAGCGCGTTCAGCAATTGCTTCGACCTCTCCACCGGATCGGCAGAAAGCGGCAACTGGATCGCGGTAGCCTCGAGCGTGTTGGGCGAAGTCGTGGACAGCCAATACATTTGCGCTTGCACCTGCACGTCGGTTGGCGTGGAGATCGGCTCTTCCATCACTTCGCGGCGGGACTGCTCTTCCGTCTTCGGAGGGTTTTGCAGCCTCTGAATCGCCTGGCGCAATCCCGGCAGCGCGATGAGGCCCACCACCACCATCGCGGACAGAATCAGGATTGTCGTTTTGAGCCCTTTGGACAACGCGCTACCTGCCTCCCGATTCATAAATTAATTTATACGCGACCACCGCCCGCGCCACTCCATCCGCCAGCCCTGGCCCCATTTGATCGAGCGGCGCGCGGCTTGGCACGCTAACGCTCGAGATCTCAATGGCTACCGCGGGCGCTCCCACTGTGCGCAATTGCCGCACCGGCGCTTCGAATGGCGTTTCAGACGATCCATGGAATTTCTGCGCCATCTGTATCTGGATCAGCTCTGCCAATCTGCGGCTTTGATCGACAAAATTAAATTGCGCGCGGTCCCAGGGCAGAAGCCCTCCGCGTGCCGCTACTGCGCCATTTTGGGGCAGCGCCATTCGAGGCATGGAATACACGCGTACCGTGCCCGGTTGTCCCGTGGAGGAAACATGGAGAGAAATAAAAATATCGCCCCGCTGCGCGTTGGCGACTTTCGAACGATCGTCGAACGAAGGATCTTCATTCGCCTGCCGCGTCAAAATAACGCGAAATCCCTGAGACTCCAGCGAAATTCTCACCAGCCGGGCAAAGCCAAGCACGACGTCGCTCTCCGCAATGCCGGACGAACCGCGAGCGCCAGGGTCGGCACCGCCATGGGCTGGGTCAAGGACCACGACAGCCAAAGTTTTTTGTGGCGGAGGCGGAGGCGCAAGTTCAGCAGGTGGTTGCGCCTGCGCTGGAGGCGTCGGTTGCGGCGCGGCAGGAGCGGATTGGGGCGCGGCCTGCCCGGAACTCGCAGGGGCCTGCGCCAGAGCCGACGCGCCAGATAACGCAAAGGCAGCGGCCATCACGCACACATGAATTAGGCAAATCCATTTGCTGGGCACTCTTACGAGGATACCAGAATCATTTCCTTCGTGAGAGAGGTCGTATCCGAATTTTTGATTTTATGTTGCACAGGTCTTTAGACTGTGGGGTGTGGTGTTGTTGTAGCCGGCCTCTGAAGAGGCGGGCTATAGCAAAGCGGGGCACACCAAACCGTGCTAGAAAATTTGCGCGCCGAATTTTATTTTTTATAACGTAACCCTAATCGAAGACAACCGTCTTATTCGCGTATTGTAGCACCCGGTGCTCCAGGTGCCAGCTCACGGCACGCGAAAGTACAATTTTCTCCAGATCCCGCCCCTTCTGCACAAGGTCCTGCAGCGAATCGCGATGGGAAATTCGAATCACGTCCTGCTCGATAATCGGGCCGTCATCGAGCACTTCCGTAACGTAATGAGCCGTGGCGCCAAGCAATTTTACGCCGCGCGCGAATGCCTGATGATGCGGCTTCGCGCCAACGAATGCGGGCAGGAAAGAATGATGAATATTGATGGTGCGCCTTCCATGGTTGGCGATGAAAGAGGGAGAAAGAATTTGCATGTAGCGGGCCAGCACAATTAAATCGATTTTATTTTCTTCGAGCAATTCATGCTGCCGCTGCTCCGCTTCTCCTTTATTTTCGCGGTTTATTTCGATCACATGAAAGGGAATTCCGTAAAAATCCGCGTGCCTTTTTGCGTCGGGATGGTTGGAAATAATCAGCGGAATGTCACAGTGCAGTTCTCCCGTGTGCCAGCGGTAAAGCAAATCCACCAGGCAATGATCGTATTTGGAAACAAAAATCGCCATTCGATCGCGGTCGCTGGAAAGAGCAATCTGCCACTTCATATTCAGGCGATTTGCGATCGGCGTGAAATGCAGCGCAAAATCATTCATTTCCATTTGAAAGCCGGACAAATCCCATTCAATGCGCGCGAGGTAAAGACCCAGTTCCCGGACCATATGCTGTTCAAAATGGAGGATGTTGCCGCCGGCGCGGTAGATGAATTCGGCGAGCGCTGCGTCAAGGCCCTTGGCGTCCGGACACTGAACGCGCAGAATGGCACTCTGTTTCACCGCTTCACCTCCAAGGTACGGCGAATTGTACAGGAAAAAGTCCTCCGCTAAAGAGTCTGTGTAATACCTGCATCATTATTGTAGGTCGTGGCTTCAGCTACGACATAAGTTCTGCAAAATGAGTGCGGTTTTACAGGCGGCGGAAAAAGGGCTTGTTCTATCATTCTGAGCGAAGCGAAGAATCTATCTTCGATTTAACTGTAGGAAAAGAAACAAGGGCAGATTCTTCGCTTTGCCCAGAATGACAGAGCACTGGGTTTTCCCACAGCCTGTTTAGCCGCTGAAGTTCCAATTTTGCAGTCCTTACAAAGGTTCTTTATTTTCACGACTTATTTATGGGCATTTCTTTATGCTTAGTTCTTCGAAAGTGGGCTTGTGCGGGCCTTCATGCCCGCCGCTCGTAAACTGTTGCGGGTCGAAACAATGAACAGAAATAAAATTGGAATTAAATTGCAGAGAGGGCTCACTCATTCATCATGTTGAGGAAATCATTTCGTTCGATTAGCGTTGTTCTCGCTATTGCGGCGCTGGCGGCCAGCGCAGGCTTGTTGATCAGCGATGCAAAATTATGGTCTCCTCCGGGCGCATCTTCTGCCGCGATTTCCGCTGCGCCATTACTGCTGATCGGTATTGCGTTTCTGTTTATGCAGCCGGTCATACGGCCGCGATCCTCCGAGTTGATGAAAAACGTGCTGCTTGCAGGTACTTTCCTGCTGTGGGGCGCGATCCAGTTGATGCCGCAGAATCATTTGGCGGAAAGGCTTGGCAACGTCGTCATCGTTCTTTACGTCATGGATCTGGCCTGGACAAATTTTTCCTCGACGAATCCACAAAAGGGAAGCTGAATTGTTTCATGATGCGGCTGAACAGGCTGCGGAAATAGTCGTTTGTTCTGTCATTCCGCACGGAGTGAGGAATCTCTCTTCGAGTCAGCTGTAAGAAAACAAAGAAAGAGAGATTCCTCGCTTCGCTCGGAATGATAAAATTTTGGAAGTTTATAGAAGCCGCGATCCGTGGGGCCTAATTGCGAATTGGCTCCTTATAAAAATACCGCAATATCCATTCCGCCACGCAGCAGGGTTTCGTGGAATTTTCAGTTTCGATTGTGATGTTAAAAACCGCCTCCACGCTGCCGGATAAATCTTTGAACGATTGCAGCTCAATCCTTGCGCGAATTTTTTCTCCTGCGCGAAGAGGCGCGGGAAACCGCACGCGATTCAGCCCGTAATTAATGATATGGCGAACTTCGCCCGGCAGCTGAATTGCTTCCCTCAAAAAATGGGTCATCAAGGAAAGCGTTAAAAATCCGTGCGCGATCGTCGCTCCATAGGGCGACTCTCGCCGCGCGCGCACTTCATCGACGTGAATCCACTGCAAGTCACCGGTAGCGTCCGCAAATTGCTGAATGCGCTGCTGCGTAATTTCCATCCAACCGGTAGTGGCAATTTCCTTGCCCACGAGTGCATTTAATTGTTGAAGGGATTTCAGAATGAGAGGATGCATAGGAATTGAATTTCAGTGGCGCGGGCTTTAGCCTGCGGGGGTTAGTCCTCGAAAGGCCAAAACCCCGCAGGCTGAAGCCCGCGCCACTGAACTGCTACTTGCTCGTTTTTAATTCCGCGTAAACCTGGCCGACGAATCGGTCCGCCATGCGATCCCCGTTCGGCGCAGCCGGCAAAACATTGGCGTCGAATGACGATGTCGGATGCGCTGCAACTACTTCGTCCGACGATTTCCCTTGCTGGCTGAGTTTCGCAACCTGATCGCGAACGCCAATGATCATATCCCTGTGGGCCATTACCGCGGTGCGATCAACTATGGCGCCGTGTCCAGGAATAATTTTCGTGTTTGGCCCGGCCAGCGCGATCACCTGAGCAAGCCCATTAATCATTCCTTCGAGCGAGCCGCCGTTCACGCGGTCAATGTTCGGATAACCGATGGAGCGATAAAAATCGCCGGTCATCAGCACATCCGCGTTATGAAAATAAACCATCGTGTCGCCATCCGTGTGCGCTCTGCGAATGGGGATGAGGTCAATCGTTTCTCCGTCCATGTGAAATGTAACTTTGCCTTCGTAGGTCACGACGGGAAGGGCGCTTTCCGGAGCCGGCGTTCCCGGCTGGCCATTCGCGCCTGGCGGAGGATTCATCAAGCGATCCCGCAATTCGTCGCGCGCGAAAATCGTTGCTCCCAACTTGGCCATGTTTGCGTTGCCGCCCGTGTGGTCGGGATGCACGTGCGTGTTGACCACGTAGCGAATCGGGTTGGGCGAAATTTGCTTGATGGCCGCAACAATTCGATCCGTGAGCGGCGCAAATTGCGTGTCCACCATGAACGTGCCTTGCGGGCCGACGAGTACGCCAATCGTGCCGCCGCGGCCATCCACCGTATAAAAACTGTCCGTAATCTTGTTTGATTTGACGACTGTCTTACTGTCGTCGACGGGCGCCTGTGCGCGTGTCGAGGTCGTGGCAATGAGCGATACCGCAAGCAGGACCGTTGACACAGCAATCGTGCGTCGAATGAATAAATATTTCATTGGCGTTTGCTCCTGATAGAAAATACGATTTTGACTTGGGTTGCTGCCCGAGAGTATATACCAAAAAAAATTGCACTACACGTTCAGGACAGCCCCGCCAGGGGCGAAACAATGGAGCCCACCGTTTTCAACGGTGGGGACGCGGAACGCGGTAGGAGAAAGCCCTGGAGGGGCGACACACTCATTCGCGCGATTGTGCCGCCCCTCCCGGGCTTTCTTCCCTGGTCTACCTGTTCCCACAGCTGAAGCTGTGGGCTACAGTGTTTCGTCCCTCCGGGACTCCGGACCATCGGACCAACGTGCCGCAAACGCTTTAGTTGAAAATGCACTAAGCCCCACAGGCTGGACCCCGGCTACTTAAACGCAAATCGCCCCGGGAAGCAATGCTTCCCGGGGCGATTTTAATTCACGCTGATTTATTTACTGTCCGACTTCGAGGATCACGAATGATCCCGGGATCGGAGTTGGCCGCGGTCGCGGATTGTCCGGTGTAGGAGCGGCAGCGGGTTTGAAATCCGAAGTCTCTGTGTAGACGCGGTGCGTCTTGGTGTCCAGCGCCATCGTGCGGGTACCGGCTTGCGTGTTGATGTTCCCGACGTTGGAGTACTTGTCCGGTGAATCCTCGTGGATCACGGAAACGAATCCGTCGCGGCAAGAGGCGAATGCCATTCCCGTACCCGGATCGTAACCGTTGCCGTCAGGATCGCCGCCGATTGGAGGAGCGGCAACCACTTTACCGTTTTCCGAGTTCACCACCACCATGACCTTATCGCAGGCCACGAAAATGCGGTGATGCGCGCTGTCCAAGGCCATTGCGGATGGGCCATCGCAAGGCGCAAGCGGCCAGGAGCCCTTAATCGCATAGGACTTAATGTCAAATTCCTGGATCACGCTCTTGTCTTCGATATTGACCCACATGTTTCCGCCATCGACGACAGCCTCTTCCGGCTTACCAGCGAGCTTAACTGTCCCGATCACTTTGTCCGAGGTCGCGTCAATCACCGTGGAATCCATGCTCTTGCCGTTGAACGTAAAAACCCTCTTGGTCGCGGCGTCGTAACGGATGGAATCAGGATCTTTTCCGGGGATGGGGATTACTGTCGTTGCCTTCAGGGTCTTGAGGTCCACGACGGAAACAGTGTTCGCATCTCCGTTGCTTGTGAATCCCTTGCCCAGATCCAAGGCTAGCGCCATGCCGTGGGAGTTCTTCGAGTTTGCAATTTCGACATCGCCAATCACTTTACCGGTCGTATCGTCCACGACCATGAAGTGCGATCCGCGGGCGATATACAGACGATGCGTGTCGGGGTCGACGGTCATATAATCCCACCCGCCTTCGCCTCCAACCGGCATCCTCTTAATGACGTGATAGCCCCCTGCTTGCGGCGCCGCGTATACAACCACGGACGCAAGCAGTGCGAGACCGGCCATGGGGCCAATCTTGCGCATCCATCCTGCTTTTTTCTGTGCTGACATACGAATCATCTCCTTATGGTTTCGTTTGAGCAGAACGCAAACATACCCGGTCCTTATTCACTAATACGTTTCAATGCCGCAATAAATTTCATCGCAACACTTTCGCTTACCGCACCGCTACTGGTGTGTCACTGCTTACCACGGCGTGCTTATTGCGGGTCAGATAGTACTGAATTGCTGGAGTAATGATCAGCGACAGGATCATCGAGATCAAGATTCCTCCGATGACCGCGATCGCGAGGGGCTGCAGCATCTGGGACCCTGCACCCAACGCGAGGGACAACGGTAGCATACCTGCCACTGCGGCCATAGCCGTCATCATAATCGGGCGAAGCCTTCGGCGGCCGGCCTGGATCATGGCCTCCTCCGGTTCAAACCCGGCTACTATGAACTTGTGATTGGCGTCGAGCAAAAGAATACCGTTCTTGGCCACGATTCCGAGCACCATGATTAATCCCATGAACGATGAGACGTTGAAATCGGTGCGCGTTATGTACAAGGCAAAGAACACACCCGAGGTCGACAGAACCGCCGAGGAAAGAATCGCCACGGGCGCCGAGAAGGCTCGGAATTCAAACAGCAGGACGATGAAGATCAGCACCAGGGCCAGCAGCAACACGGTGACCAGGTCGCTGAATGACTTCTGCTGTTCCTTGTAAGTTCCGCCGTAGGCTACTCGAATCGACGGAGGCAAGTGTAAATCGTTTACCGCCTTTTGCACGGCAGCGATACCGCGGCCCAGATCGATTCCCTCAAGCCGCGCTGTCACTTCTTTTTCCTGCTGCAAATTGTCGCGCAGGATTTCTGTTTGGCCGGGAACTTCTTCAAACGTGGAGACAGAGCCAAGTGTGGCGGCTCCGCCGTTTGCATTCACAATCATCGTATTGTTCATCGCTTCCAGGGAACCACGGTTTGGTGCCGCGTAACGCACACGCAACGTGTACGGCCGATCGTTGATAATCATGGGAGCCGTCGCGGGTTCTCCGTCAACGATGGACGATGCGATCGTGGTGAGCTGGTCCGTGGTGAATCCTGCCTTGGCGGCAGCCGCTGGATTGATCTTGAAAACGACCGCAGGACCGCTGGTCGTATTCTCGATACCATCTTCGACATCGACCACGGGTTTCTTGTAATTGATCTGGATGCGATCCAAGGCGTCGGCCACGCGTGGAGCCCATACCTTCAGCTGATCGACGTCATCCGAAAAGAGTTGTACGACGACGGGTTGAGGAGCGCCTGTGAGATCCGAAATCATGTCCTGCAATACTTGAGTGAATTCGACGTCCAGAGCAGGTTCCTGTGTCGTCACCTTTGCGCGGACTTCGCTGATAATGTCATCGATACCGCGGCTCCGCTTGTCCTTCAGCTTCACAGCGATGTCGCCCGTGTTGGGTTCGGTGACTGCGGCAAGTCCAAGTTGCAAACCCGTGCGGCGGGAAGTGTTCTCTACTTCGGGAACGGCTTTGATGATGTTTTCTACGTGTGTTACAACGCGATTGGTTTCGGCAAGCGAACTGCCGGCCGGCATGACGTAGTCAAGGATGAATCCGCCTTCGTCCATGTGCGGGAGCAAGTCCGATCCCAATTGCATGAAACAGAGGTATGAAACCGCGATCAGGACGGCGCAAAGTCCGCCCAGCCATATCGGGTGTTCCAGAGCGCGGCGCAACCAACGCTCGTAGAAGACCACCACTTTCTCGAAGAAGCCGCCCTTCAACGATTCTTCTTCGGCGGCCATCATGCGCTTCATGCGTTCACGTTCAATCGCTTCCGCGTCCATGCCTTCTGACTCAACGAGTTCAGCGTGGCCCGTGCCTTCTTCCTTGCCGCGCCGGATCAGGTAAACGCCCAAGTTCGTGGACCAGGTAAGCGCGAGGCCCAGCGAAGTGAGCAACGACACGCTCATGGCAATGGCCAGCGCGCGGAAAAATGTTCCGGTTACGCCGGTGATGGAGATCAGGGGAAGAAAGACGACGATGGGAGTCAATGTCGATCCGATCAACGGAACAGTTAACTCGCGCAGAGCGCCGCTGACCGCTTCCAGCCTGCCTTCGCCGCCGTCCCGGTGAAGAATGATGTTCTCGACCACCACGATCGCGTCGTCGATAATCAACCCGCCCGCCGCCGCGAGGCCTCCGAGGGTCATCATGTTAAAGCTCTGACCCAGCATCTTCATGGCGATGAACGTGACGCAAATGGCCACGGGAATAACGAGGCCGGTCATCAGCGCCGTTCCAAGATCGCGCAGGAACAAGTAAATAATGATGCCGGCGAGCAAAAGTCCGATGATGATTGCATCGCGGACGCTGCCGATGGATTCACGCACGATGTTCGATTGGTCGTAAAAAACATTCAGCTCAACTCCGGCAGGAATGCTTGGCCGGATCGCTTCAATTTCCTGGTGGACAAGGTTGGCAACTTCCACCGTATTGCTGTCCGGTTGGCGGCTAACGCTGATGAGAACGGCAGGTTTGCCGTTCGCCGTGACCACCGTATAGTTTGGCGCTGAAGATGGTGCTATCGCCCCGATGTCATGTACGCGAACCGGCGCATCGCCAACGGTCTTGATGACCATGTTGCCAATGTCTGCCACGTCGTGGACCTGTGAGTCGAGCAGACCGAGGAACAACTGGTGGTTGCGGCTCAGCAGGCCGGGGGAGTCGACAATGTTCGTGTGATTGGCCGCATCCAGAATGTCCTGAATCGTGACGTGCGCCCGTAACATTTTGGATGGGTCGGGTGTCACTTGGAACTCAGGCGTCTGTCCTCCCTGAATGATTACGGTTGCTACTCCGTTTAAGCGATTCAGGCGAGGCTTAATGTCATAGGTCGCCGTTTCCCATAGCGCCGTTTGCGGTACTTTGTCGGACGTCAAGCTGTAGCCGAGAATCGGGAAGCTGGCGAAGTCTAGGCGGTGTGTCTCAATCTGCGCTGTGGTCGGAAGCGTGCTCTGAATGCGCGCGATTTCCGAGTTCACCAGCTGAAGCGTGGTGATCATATCCACGTTCCAGTTGAAGGACAGATCGATTTCCGCTGAGCCGCGGCTGGTCGTTGAACGGACATCATCGAGTCCCGGGACGCTGTTCACGGCGTTTTCCAGCGGACGAGTAATGGTGACTTCCATCTGATCGATGGGCATAACGCCGTTATCCACGCCCACAATGATGCGAGGGAACTGCGTGGACGGGAAAACGGCAATCGGCAGAGAGAGCGCTTCGTATGCTCCGACTACCGCCAGCGTCAGGATCAAAAAGATGATCGACTTGGAGTGTCGGGCAAACCAATAGCGCTGCTCCGGATTTGAATCTACCTTCGAAGGGCTGGATTTCTTATCTGACATGGCGTTTTACCTGCCGCAAATTCGTGATTGAAAATCCAAGTGCAATGGCCGCGCTTAATCCGGCCAGTCTTGCCAATCTGTGCTCGTTCTCAAACATCTGCGACGCCAGCATTACTCGTCGTCCTCGTCCGGCAACGTCGGTGTCTGGACCTGAATCTTGGTCTTCGCCAGGATTGGATCGTCTTCATTGGCGAGTTCGAACGCACCTACCGTAACGACACGCTCGCCGCCGGTCAGCCCATCCGTGACCTGCACGGTCTTTAATTCGTCGTCCCGGACGCCGATCTTTACCTTTTTCTTGCTGGGGGCATTGTCCGAATCCAAAACAATGACTTGATTTATTCCATCTGGTGTCGTCAGCAGGGCTGCTTGGGGAATCACAACTGCATCTTTCACCGTCTGAGCAACCATCGACACGCGTACGCTGGTCCCAGGCCTCAGGCTGCCTTTCGGGTTGGGGGCTTCCACCCAAACTTCCACTGTCGTGCTATTCGGATCCACGGAGGGGCTCACCAGAGTGACCTTGCCCTTCACGGAGATTGGCTGGCCGGGAATGGTAATTGTGGCGGGGTCGCCAGACTTCAGGCTCATAGCTTCCGTCTGCGCCACATGCGCGCGCGCAACGATCTGGGAAAGATCCATCACAGTGATTACCGGCGTTCCCGTGGCCGGGGTCTCACCCGGATAGTAGGGACGGTCGGTTACGACGCCGCTGATCGGGCTGGTAATCTTCGTGTAGCTTACCGCCGCGGTGGCGGCTTCCGTATCACCCTTGGCCGAGTTCAGCTGGCCCTCGGCAACTTTCAGGTCATACTGTTTCTGCGAAAGGTCGTACGCGTTCTTGGCTTGGCTCAGCGAGGAAGTAGCGTCGTCCAGATCCTTCGCCGATACGGCGCCCTCCTTATACAGGGCCACGCGGCTGTCATACAGCTTCTGCGCGGAGTCCAGAGTCAGCTTGGCGAATTTCAAATCCTGTCCGCTTTTCTGCACCTGCATGTCATAAGTGACCTGGGCTTGCGTGTAGCTGCCCTGGCTCTTCATCAGCGCGCCGGATACGTCCTGGTTCTCAAGTTCGCCGAGCAGTTGTCCGGACTTTACGTAGCTGCCCTTATCCACGTACCACTTTTTCACCGAGGATACGGTCTTGGGCACGATCGCCGCCTGGTCGCGCGGATACAG
>Ga0210386_10001316_pt1 | contig 22190 bp, 32 predicted proteins | sample IncBWH32OmetaG_FD_160091 | JGI IMG/M metagenome (GOLD analysis project Ga0210386, IMG submission 160091) | Forest soil microbial communities from Barre Woods Harvard Forest LTER site, Petersham, Massachusetts, United States - Inc-BW-H-32-O ...
CCTTCAGACGGCGGCGGTCGGCAGGCTTAAGAGTGATGGAAATTCCTGTTCGCATGCGCCAGACTCGCATGCATTCAGGTCCCGGGGAATCCCCTCCCGGATTCAAATGTCAGACGCGATCCACTAGCAGGAGGCACAATGAGGCAGGTAGTATGCGAGTTCACTGAGGATGTCTTGGCGGTTCAGGAAGGCCAAGACCTGCATATCGAGATAAACGGAAACAAAGTCGCCAAGTCCACGGAATATGGCTGGGAAGCCCTTGCCCCCGGCTGGAAGGTAGAAGATGACTACCTTGTGGCCTATCACGAAGCTGGCCATGCCGTGGTCGCGTATCTGTTGGTCGAGCGTACATACAGCTTAAGCCGTGCGCCCAGCGTGGCATTGCGGCAGCGTTGATCAGGCAAAAGCCGTCAAGAGGAGTTGACAGAAAATCGACTTATCGAACCAGAATGGCGCTCTGGCGTCGCGCTCGGAACCACTCGTCCTCCCGGAGCGCCACCTGACGCAGCCGGCTCAATTTTGGTCAATGATTTCTGGCGATTCCCCGGTCCCCACGAAATTTCTATGGCCCCCTAAATTATGATGCAGTTCATTGGGCATCGGTACCGTCTAGCGAGAAACGCGCTGGCGGGCGGGACCACGGCCGACAATTGCTGGCGTCAACCACATGAAATACCCGATATAGCTTGCAACCCCCTTCAAGAATCTCTGTTTCGGCAAACGGTAGCTTTTTTGACGTACGACGGTGGCCTCCTTGGCGTTCGTTCCGCAGCTTTTGAATTGCACGCCCGGGCCAATAGAGAGCGACTCGATCGATTTCAGTGAATGTCATGGATCGCATCCTCTTGAGCAAAAATCTTCTTCCCGCGGGTGCGCTCCCGAAGGGAGCGCCTTGCTAGTACGTTCTTTTAGGTCCTCCTTTATACCCCCTTTATCTCTCCTTTTATGTTTCCCTTTATGTTGCACAATCTTTTGCCTATCCAGCCCACCGGTTATCCGAGCTTTGGCCTTGAACGATCGACTCGTACCTCGTCTGCCAAGCTTCCGACCGCCCTTTGCTGATCGCGAACCACGCGGCGGTCATTCGCGTTCTTGGGCGATACTTCAGGCGGCCGATTCCGATTACTGCCACATTGCTGATGTGAGACGGAAGCGGAAGTAGGAAAAAGTCCTCTCTGGTTGCCCATTCTCGGTATTCAAACTCAAGACAGGCCCAAGCAGCAGCGTGAGCGGCATCGGCGACGCCATATTCCCAAGTTTCCCCTACTCCGGGTTCGATAGCATACGGGTGCATCAGCTCGGCTTCGGGCTTGTTGCTCTCGAAGACATGGGGAATGAAGTTCATCAATCCGCAACTGCTCAATCCTTCCAATGCGGACCAAAAGTCAGTCATGCCCGTGTCAGCGCCCTTGTCATTCTTCTGGCCTGTCAGAAAGATGTTGTGCAGCGGTGTCGCGGAGGCAGAATATGTAGTGCAGCCCGAGTTGAAGCCCCAAATCGTTAGGGGACCACGCTGGCTAACCTTTTTTAGCGTATATTCTTGGTACAGGATGGCTCGCGACACCCCGCCATCGTTGGGCAGGTTGTTGACGTCGTATAGCGCAATAAACAGATTCAGACGGCGGACGTCCTGCATCTGCCGTAGAAGGGCCAGCGGCGGCCTTTCATCAGCTGCGCCGTCAACGATTGCGTTGGGCAGCCAAACACTCCGAGGTTCTTCCGAGAAGAAGGCGGCAGGATTCCTTGAAAAACGGCAATTTTTTTCGTTGATCAAATAGCCGCGACGAGCCAAGTCGGCCGCAGTGTAGAAATGGGCGCTTGGTATCCGCACCCCCTTTTGCTCGCCGATCAGCTCTAGAACGATCCGTTCACCAGCTGAAAGCTTGCTTGCCTCCCACTCGTGAGCGGAGACGATTCCGTACAACGGTCTCGTGCCCGAGCGTTCCAATGTGATGATGTGGTTTTCAATTAGCGTCGAGACCGCAATTTTTGCTTTTGGCCGGCTAATTCCGGTGTACCGCTCAATTGCATCGACCGACCAAGCCGAGGTCCGTCGGCTCCCTGCGCCGCGCGCAATCGTGAGGTAGGCGATCGCGGGATTCAAACCGAGAGCGCATGCCGCCATAAAGGTCCGGCGATCAACCACAAAAAACTCGCCAGCCTTCCCGTTTGGGGCAACTTCATCGTTAGCTTCGCCGGCATCAAATCCGGTCATTTGGCTTCGCCTTCAACAGAAGGCAGCCGACCGGCTGAGGTAACTAATGACTGATCAGACGAAGGCTGTGGGAGCTCGTCAATGCCGAGAGGTAGGGTGATAGCCGGCACCTCGGAATAATCGCTGCTGGAGAGGACCGCCGACGAGGAAAAGGCCTTCCATTTCGCAAATGCGGTTTTTGTTTCGTCAACAGTGAGCGCGGCGGCGATCTTAAGGCGCCCTCTTAACGCAAATGCCGTTGCGCCCGGCCTCCATGACTCTAGCCAGCTGTCTGGGTCGTAGCCCGATGCGATCAAAACCCTCGCTGCATCCAAGAAAGGCTGCCGGCTGGAACCAACAAGAATCGTCCCATCCTCCGGTAGTGACGCGCTCGAGCGGCCACGCCGATCGACGCTTTCCACAAGAATCCGGATTGTCCCTACCCTCCCCCTGCCGTCTGGTTCGACGGAACCTGTCAACTCCAGTTGACGACTCTTCGATTCCGCTAGCGGGTCGGGGCTGCTTCCCATGGCCATGAGGACCCGCGCCGCACCCAAGAGGGGCTGGCGGCCGGAACCGACAAAAACAGTTACATCCGGCAGCGACGCCCCAGAGCGGCCACGCCGGTCAGCAAGTTCAGCAAGGGTTTTCGGGGGCGAATGGTTTGACAGTGGCGCGGAAAGCCCTTTAGCGCCAATTGATGTCGTTATAGAGGTTTGACAGACTAAGGCATTGGAATTGCTAGCTCGGGGCACCTCAGCCCGAGGAGCCATCAAAATCAATCGCTTAGCTCAAAACTCTGAAATTTCTCTGGCGTGTGTCGCAAGCCGCTGGCGGTTGCGCTTCCTATGCGATCGGCACCTGCGCAACTGAAGCGCGGCCTGCATCAGAGCGGCGCGGCGAGCCAGCAAAATCAACTTGCTGCCTTTGGGGAAGAGCTAGGCGCCTGCCAGCGCGTCGCTTACATCGACACGTTTTCCGCCCGGCTTATTGACGTAAAGGTGTCTCGCCAGCACCGACTCCATATCTTCGAACATGGCGTAGAGGTCTTCGCAATAGACTGACGGGTTGTCGTAGCCGTTCTTTCTGGAAAAGCGATGCGGAAGATAGCCGCCGCCACAGGCGTTCATGAACTTGCACTGCCGGCACTTCTCGCAGAGGTTCAGCGAAGCATCCCGCGCCGCTTTCCAGCGCGGTTCGTTCCTCACTTCGTCGATGGCATGCGCGAAAATGTTGAACCTGGTGCGGATGAAGCCATCGCCCGCGATGCGCAGCACATCGTGCGCCTCTACCGAGCCATCGGTCATGACGGTGCAAAGTTCGACGGGCTTGTGGCCTACGCCCTCCGTCGGCGCGTTGTTGCCGAGCATGGCGCTGATCATATCCGAGATGATGCGTATGTTGACGGTCGGCTTGCTGCGGTTTGCCTCGAGCCAACAAGCGAACAGACCCTTGTAGAACGCGGCCACGGATGGTGGATTCTCATCCACCGTCGCGTCCGGGATCATGATGTCGTAGTTGACGATTCCACAATCTGCAAAAAATCGGGTGTACTGCTCTGGCGAATAAGCGGGATTGCAGACTGCCAGCGCGCTGAGGCCGACGTCGCGCGACACCAGCATGCGAGCGGCACGTTCCACTGCGGCGTGCGTGCCCTGACCCTGAAAGGTACGGCGATGAATGTCGTGAATATGCGCCGGACCATCCAGGCTGATCGCCACCGAAATGTTGCGGGCCTCAAAACAGTTCAGCCACTCATTGTCGATCAGCACGCCATTGGTGGTGACCGAGATCGGTATTTCGCAACCTGTTCGCGATGAGATGGCCTCGCATCCCTCGGCAAAGCGATGGAAATTTTCGGTGCCCCAGAGCAAAGGCTCGCCGCCATGCAGAACGATGGGAAAATCGGCGAACGGGTAGTTGCTGACGTGCTCTTCGATACGCTGCAAGAGCTGCTGCAGCACGTCGGCGCCCATCAGTTTTGGCTTGTCATAAACAGCCGCGTCGCGAAACCAGTAGCAATAGGAGCAGTCGATGTTGCACCTCGTTGCCACCTTGACCAGCAACTGGGAGATGGGCTGATCCGGGAACGCGACTGAAACTGAATCGTTGGACGACATTCGAGATCGTCTCGAACAGGTTACGATTGGTCTAGTCTAGTGTCCCGATTCCGAACTTCGCATCATTGCGGGCACCTCGATTGCGAAATCGAAAGGACACTAGCAGGTCATTGCTTCTAATGTGGCCTTGGTTCAGAAGTCCGCATGACCTCGCGGCAATAAAGATGCGGACTTCTGAACCGCCACACTAGTATCCTCTGATGAAGCCGCCCCTTCGGAAGCCACCCGCGTACGGATAATACCCGGCTCTGCGGAAGCCGCCCGCGTACCCGCCGCGAACAAAACCGCCCCGCCTGAAATAAACCTGGGTCGCAACGGGTTTGTCCGTTTCCTGCTCCGAATTCTGCTCGTTGATGTTATTGAGCAGTACGTCGATACCTTGATGGTCGCTCTGGATCGTTGCGCCTGGCCCGTGCAATTGTAGGAGGCCCGCTAATACCTTCAACGTAAGCATGGCAATACCTCATACGAATAAACAGAGGATACGGGAAAACAACGTCGGCAATATGGCGTTTCATGCTCCGGAGCAATTTCGGTGGCGCGACGAACGCCAACTGGAACAGATTTGTTGACGCATGGTCTTCTCAAACGAGATCCGCCCCGCATCTAATGTCCCGGTTCCGACGTTCGTATGACTTTGCCGCACGCGTCGGAACCAACGGGACACCTAGCAGCTCTATGACGATCTAGTGTGACTTTGGATTTGGCGTTCCTGTCACGCACTCGCAGGCTAAACTGATAGGAACGTCAAATCCGCCACACCAGTTGCGGGCGCAACCGTTCAAAGATACGCGTTCCGGCACCAAGCTTCGGCAGCTTGATCAGCGGCTTCCCACTCGCGTGCAGGAGGCGATTGCGGTCGATCGAGGCAGAGCGCGAGCAGGCGTATCGATGTCATGGCCTGGGCGCGGGCAGAGTTCAGGTTTTGAAACGACTTCAGGTCATGCAGCAAATCGTTGATCAGCTTGGACGCCAGATCTTCCTTTGCCTGGCGCGCTTCACGCAATACCAGCTTTGCGTAACGAGCCTCCACGTATTCACTCATTGACGCCTCCCATGCGGACCTCGTGATCGCGACGGCCCAGCCAATCTGTTCAGCCAACTCCTCCCCGAGCGAGCCTCGAATACCTTGGTGAACCCTGAAGGCATGGCGGGCACGATAGAAGGCGTGGTTTGACCAACCGGGGCCGGGTCCGTTTCGTCGAATCGACGGACAAGCCTGCGCAGGCGCGGCGGCGCTGGCGTCGTTTGCCGCGACAGCAAAAAGCGCAGCCGGTCTCCTATTTCGTCGCGGATTGCCTGGTTGTCCTTTGGCTGAAGGTTCATGGCTCACACTCGCAGGCATCGGGCCTTCAACATCAAACGCTCGATCCCCGTTTTCTCGCCTTGCACGAAGTTCATGGCTGGCTCGCGATTTCCGCGTGGCTCCTAAGCCACGCCGAGGGCGAGCAATCTCAGGCCCGGGTTCCACAACCCGTGCGCACCGAACCGCCTATTCCCGGAGCCGGGTTCCAGGCTTGGGGACTATCCCAGTTCAAAGGTGGTGACGCCAAAAACCCGCTCGAGCCGCAACGGCCGGATCGCGCCGGTATACATCCGCGCAGTCTCGAATGATGGCGCGAGCCCGAGGTCCTGTGCCAGCGCAACGGCGTCGCTATTGATGCCGGGAACGTCAAGGAAGATCTCGCCAGCCCCCATGCTTGCGAGCAACGCCGACAGGACGGCCTTGGCCGCGCTGCAGTCATCGGCAAAAAGCGGACCGATTTTGCAGCCGTTCCGGCATGGGCGAATCACGCCCCAGCCGGCAAGGTCGCCATCGCGCACGAGCGCGCGCCCGATATGTCCCGGCGAGTTGATCCAGGCGCGCAGGAAGGCAGATCGCGCTGCCGGGAACACGGTCGCGTCGTAAGCGGCTACGGTCGCCAACGGGATTTCCTTGAGCGCAATGACGCCAGCCTGGTTTGCATCGAAGGCTGTGACCGAGCCGCCGTAGCGGATATTCGAATAAGCCAACTCGAACCCGGACTTCCGGTAGTTCTTCTGCTGCGCCACCACGCCGTCGAGCCCGATCACGCGAGTGCCGGCATGCGCGATCGCGGCGTTCCAGATGCGCAGCCCGTAGCCGCGGCCACGCAAGTCCTCCCGCACAATGTAGAAGCCGAGAAAGGCGAAATCGGCCCCGTAATTGACGCAGGAGACGGTCGCTGCCGGAACGCCATCGACCTCGCCGATAAAAAAGCCTTCTGGATCCGCGACGGCGAAGCAGGCGTCGTCAACGAGGCCGGGGTTCCAGCCTTCGGCGGCCGCCCAGTTCACCGCTATCGAGATTTCGTCCGGCCGCATCGTCCGGATGCGCAAGCCGTCCGTCGATCGTACGGATGGACCCATCAACCCGTTTTCGCTAGCGCACGATGTTTCCGAAAAATAAGGACAGGGCGCTGTCCAGGCAGCCGTCACGCCCATTTCCGGATTGAGAACATACGATCGTCGAGGATCGGAAGTACAGGCTTGTGATTTCCGGAGTTGGACCTCAGAGCGAATCGTCGTTCAACGGGTGCTTGCTCACGGGCGCTGACTTACCCGTTTCGCCGGCCGACAATGGCTGAAGCAGCGCGTACATCCGGCTGCGCAGCCTGCCGATCTCCCTCAAAGCATCCTGACGTTGCTGGCCCGGCGGCAACTTGCGAACCGCTGCCATCAATTGCGCAGCCATCTTTTCCAGTTCTTCCATCGGCGCCCCGGCCCAAAATGGCCCGGGGAAACTTAGCCGGCCATGCTGACGCGGACCTTACAGCCCGCCACGCTAAGGGGATTTGCCCGCTCTCCGAAGGTTGGCAACCCGTTCGGAGGAACCAAAGCACTCGAAAAACGTCGGGGTACAACAGTGAAGATCGGCTTCTGAAGCGAAAATCGCCATACCTCGGTACGCATGCGGCGTAGTCAACTTGCAGGCGCGCACACCTGCTCGAGATAGAAATTCGCGGCAAGGCCAGGGTGTAATGGATGATCGGAGTCCTTGCCATGACGACACTCGCAAGGCTGCTTGCGAAAAAGCAGCAGCTTCTTGAACGGCTGAATGAAGGTGCGGGGTCCCACGAACGGGAGGAAATCGAACGTCTGCTGATGGAGATCGAGGACGCGCTGAACCTTCTTGACGAGGCCGGACCGGGCGACGAAGAGGTCGGGCAACAAGCGGAATAGCTGAAGCAACGACCTTAGGCTTTTGAATCAAAGATCTCGAGATGGGATATCCTGTAGCCATTGATTCGCATGGCAAGGCTTCCGTGGATGAAGGCTTCGTTAGATGATTGCGACGATTTTGCTGATGCTCCTGGTAGGGGCAATCCTTTGCGCCATCCTGATTGCCGGTAACGAAATTCTCGCGAGGCGCTCTTTGTCGCGGCACTGACCACGATCGCGCCTTTTTCCCGTAGCCGGACATTGGTCGCAACTGCCGTCTCTCGGCACGCGCGACACGCGGATAGCGATCCATGTCGTATGCGGCCGCCGGCCGGCCCACGCCACCACGCCAACAGGCCCGGCCGTCTGTGTGGCGGTTCGGAAGTCCGCATCATTGCAGCCCGCGAGTTCGTCATGCGGACTTCCGAACCAAAAGCCACACTAGAATCATAGATTTGCTAGTGTCCTTTCGATTCCGAAGTTCATAGACGAGTATACCGTGCAATGATACGAACTTCGGAATCGGGACACTTAGTGTTCGAACACGGCGCGGCAGGCGTCGCTCAGATTGGATTTTTGTCGTCTCAGAACAAAAAGTAATCGCCCGAACCTCTGGGATTTCGCCGGCGCACAAGCGGTAGACGTCGGGGGTGCATGCCCTTTTTTGCTCAGGGGTCGCGACATCGGCCAGTGCCGCGCCGCTTGCGGCAACAAGAACGAAGGCAATATGAGCGCACTATGCGGACCCTCGAACTCCGATATTGTTCACCTTCATGACGGCTTGTCTCCCGAATAGGTCAGTCACGATGGCGAATGAGGAAAAATATCCTTCGATGGATGTGATTTTTCTCACACTGGTCGGGGTACGCAGAGCGGCATTCTCCTGATCGGTTAACCGCTGCGAAACCAAGCCGAACCCGTTTTTTCAATCGTTAAAATTTGAGCCGTTGTTTCAACTTGGGAACAAAGGACTTTTGAGAGCGTATGCGCTCAAAACCGGGAGAGCGCCGTGAGCGAAGCCGAATTTGAATGTCTGCTGGATGCCGTGAGAGCTGCGATTGCGCCAACTCCGCAGGAAGAATTCCTCAACAGGCTGCCCAAACCCGATCAACCGGAGAAACCTGCCAACGACAACGGGCCGGTTTGGCCGCTGCTTCCGTTTCCTTCAGGCTGGTATGCGGCCTGCTAGCTCGAACGCGTCAAATTTCTTGACCCAGAATGAGCAACGCGCGTCGCGCGATCAATATCTGACGTCGGGCCTAACCCGACTTCTCTGAACAAACGATTCATGATGTTCCTCCGCAGGAACATCAGCGGTGTCTTATTTTTATAATCGCGAGGAACAAAAGCATTCCCAAAGCTTACTCGCCTTATGATGAACGAGTATCGTCAACTGCAACGGCTATGCGAGCAGCAAGCCGCCCTCACGGCCACACCCGAGGCGCGAACCGCGCTGGAGGAGATGGCGGCCGAATATGCCCAGCGTGCCGAACACCTGGAACGGCTGCAGTGCCTTAATGGAACAGCACGACAGGTGCGAAGTTAGCCCGCATCGTCCTGCAAGGCACAGTCCGTAGGCGTCGGTGGCTGAAATGTCGGGCTGATTTAGGCGGGCGTCAGCGCTTAACGATTCGCTTCCCTCGGAAAAACCAGAGATTGGTCATCGAAATCCTTGATGGGGAGCTTCTTTGCGTCGGCTGTCAATTCCGCAATCGAAATCGCAGGCGATGTTACAGCGAAATCGGTCGAAGGCGAGTGCGATCGCACGTTGGCGGTAGCGGCGGCGACAATGAGCAGAGCGACGGTCACAGCGGTAATGATTGATTTCGTCATGGAAACCTCTTTGTGCCCGAAAAGCAGTGGCATGGCTGTACGGATAACAAGTTTGCGTTAAGCGAGATTGAACGCCCGATAGGGCCACCCACTGCAAAAGAAATCAGCGCGGTTCCTGCCGACCGCTTCTTCAATTGCGCTGCCCCAAATCGACGGCGCTGCAGTCGGGTTCCAGAACCTTAAGCAAAAAGTCGGATGGCTGCGATGATACGCGTCACAAAAGCAAGGCGACTCACCGATCCGTGAAGCGACTTGATCTAGCGAGAGGTGCACCTTGCGGCTTATGGCCGGACTGATAGGGAGATGAACCAAACACACGCTGCGGATTCAATCATTGGCTCGCTCGCTTGTTCTAACGTCTGACACAGACCGAGCGAGATCAATGGCTTTGGCGCGGTTACAGCCCATGAGCGCGCCGACGAGAGCAGGGCGCGGGGCTTTCATTTGGATTTATCCATCAGATTGAGTCGGTAGTGCTTGTCTCTGATTTGCTTTTGAAGAAAGTCCGCACCGCTTGCGAACGATCCATCTGCTGCCGGCTAGCGTGATCAGTGCCCCATCATCATCTGGTGCCTCGTCATCTCTTGCTGGCTCCAGATCTGATTCTGCATACCGATACGCGATGCCATTTCTGACATTTGCCGCCGGTTCGACATGTCCTCCCGGCATTTGGCATATGCCGGCGTTCCCGGTTTCGTTCCAGCGTCGCGGCAGGCCGCATCGTCATGCGCGGCAATCTCCTCCGCACGCTCGGCGGCGGTCTGGCAGCCACTCATTGGAAGCGTGAGTGCAACGACGAACAAAAGCCGTGAAAACATTGTTCCGCTGCCTGCTGTCTCGCCCCGACGCGCGCGGCTCATTGAAGCCACGCCTAACATGCGATGTCGCCAACAAGAAGGTCTGTGACCGCCATCCTGGAATTATGATTTCGATCATCTGTACTTAACTTTGTCAGAGGTCAGCGAGCAGGGTCACGGATGCGCTCTTGTTTAATCGGTCCCCGAATGTTTCGCGCGGGATACGGCTCGGTCACAGCCGCGTCGGGATCACGCCGGACCTCTGCAGCCATGTTATCCCAGGGATGCAAGACACCGCAGCCGATCCCGGATAGGCCATTAAGGCCGAGATCCCCCTGCGTTCAAAACCAGAGGGAGCAAATCCGGCAGCAACCTGCCCTCACCAGCTCTGGAGAACAAAACCGTTTCTTGATTTCTCAACGGGTTAGATTGGAGGCCACGACCAGAATTGAACTGGTGTAAACGGTTTTGCAGTGCGGAGAATATCATCCCGTCTAGTACCTGATGAATCCAAGTAGGCTTGAAAGATATAAGAAAAACACGAGGGTGGCACCCTTAAATGCCGCCCTGTTTTATTTCGTCCTAAACAGTTGGGTAGTAAAACGGGTAGTAAAAACGCGGGACCGAAGCCCGGCGCCCTACAAAAGAAAACCCCAGCTTTGCGCAGAAATTTGCAGGATTGTGATTTCGTTCACAATCCGGCTGATGCAGCCCCCTTATGATCCTCGCAGCCAACGAGGAGGGACGGCATGACCACCGTTTGGCGAAATCGAATGGGAATCGCCATGGCTGCCGTGATTGCAGCGGTCGCCATTGCGTATGCGCTGGCTCCCGAGCCGGTGGCAAGCTCGACGCTTTTGGGCCCAGGATGGCAATGCCATCGGGTGGCGGGAATTTTTACGACTTGTAGCCACGAGCGCCGAGCCGAGCCCTGATCGCTATCCTAGTCAGGATTCCGCACACGTTACCAGTGGCTTTTCGCTAAGCGAACCTGCTGCGAGCACGCGCACCCCACCATTTTCGCGAATTGATATTGAGGTTCAGATGTTTTCTAACCGATACCGATATCGCAAAAATGCAGAGGAAAGCCTGGATCGAGCTCGCCACGCTCGCAAGTCGGAAGATACCGATGCCTGGCTCGCGATCGCCGAAGATTGGATCAGGCTCGCAGTGGAATCCGAAGCGGTAGAGCCGCGGCCGAGAAGATTGCCGGAACGATAAAGCGCGGGACCGAAGCCCCGCGCCTCATCTATCCAAATAATTTGGACGGCACGGTTGTGGTGCCGCCCTTAGCGGCTTCCCTGCCGCCCCGATCGGCGCAATCATTCGGGCATGTCTGTCCGCCCCAAAAGATAACCCTCGCTGAAATGCGCGCCTCCGGTGTGCGCGGCGTGCTGATCTACTGCTCGGACTACAGGTGCAGCCATTACGTCGCGATCAGCGCCGACCAGTGGGCGGACGGGGTGCGCCTGTCCGACATCGAAGATCGCTTCACCTGCAGCGCGTGCGGCAAGCGCGGCGCCGATGTCAGGCCAGATTTCAACTGGGACAAGAAGCCGACCGGCGGAATGGGCTATCGCTGAGCCCGCTCTCTGCCGCGCCAGGCATAAAAAATCTTCCCCTAGAGTCCTGCCGGTTACATCCGCCGGCCAGGACCCTAGGGGCGCACGCACGCGATGGGCACGCGGCGTGGATTCAAAATGGATCTAACGTCCGGCGCGACGACACCGCCAGCCAAACCGCGACGGCAAAGGCCGCGAACGCCAGCAGTTCGGATGGTGAGGCGCACGGCCTCGCCAAACTAGGGCGTGTAAGACTGGTGACAACGACCTAATCAAGGTCACTTTTTCCGGAACTTAATAACCGTAGCGCGTCGCCGCCAGGAGATCGTCGCCTTCCTTGACGACCTTGCCGTCCTTGCGGTGGAACAGACGGAACTCCTCGAACCAGTCCAGCAGCGAACTAAAGACCTTGAACTTGCCGGTCTCCATGCGCTCGCACGATCGCCCAGCGGTGCTTCCTGGCCGGTTCACCTTCGAGCCTGGGATAACACCAGCGCGCCAGGTCGGCCGTCGTCATCTCGATCTCGGGGTTCGTCATGAACGCGCGCCAGATCCTGCGCTGAACTCTGCCAGCACTGCAGTTTCTTCTTTATTGACTGCTTTGACCGGATCGTCTCCCAATTCTTGCAGTTGTGCCAGGAGTATACGAGCCCGGCGTTCGACAGCCTCTCGTGTCTGGTCAAGAACCTCGTGCGTGCCGGCGGGCATGGCGGCTACCTCAGACGCGGCCGCCTCTGCCTCTGCCAAGGCGGATTTTGCCAATGTGCCGACGCGATCAAGGACTTGCCTGGGGTTGAGGCCGCATTCACGCGCGAATTGCTGCCAGTCCCTTCCATTGAGGTGATCGCCCCGGCTCTTGCCGGCGATTTTCTGTGCGAGGTTTTTCGTCACGTTCTCCCAAACCTCGCCGCACATGAGGTCGTACATCGGCGCAATTGACGCGCCGTTGCCGCGGATGATGATCGCGTAGTTCTTGGCATGGGCGTCGGTATTGCACGCAAGTACATTGACCACCACCATATCCAGCAAGTGCACAATATCGATTGAGGGCATGTGCCGACGCGTCAGCTCAAACATGTCCTCCAATGCTGGTCCACGAATCCCGGTCTGGTTAGCTTCGTACTTTGCGGATGGCGGCTTCCCTAGCGCCTGACAATAATCTTCCTGATGCAAACGGCGCCAACGGCCGCTGACCTCGGTTCGGTCGAAGCGCTTGACGAGCAAATAAGTTCGTTCGCCGGCCTGGCCAGTCGTGACGTTCGGCGTCGGGATTTTCATGCGTCGAGCCAAGGTCAAGCAGAAAGCCTCGTTCTGAACGCTGCCCCAAAGGCGTGGCGCGTCGGGTTTGAGAATGTGCGTGGAAGGAGAGCCGTTCATCGGAATGCATACGCAGCCTGTCTGATCGACGGCTACAGCTAACTTAGTCTGCACTCCGGCAAGGGACATTGAGACCCCCTCCTCGCCGACCAGGAACGGCTTGCTTGGCAGCTCCTCTATGAGCCTCTCAAGGTCTTTCGGCTTGTCAATCGGGCGCCAGTGAAGCGAAGCGGTTCTCCCAGGCTGACCAATTGAAAGCGCCCCCGCGGTGTCGCCGCCAATTGCGGACAGAAGACCGATTACATCGCCCCGCGCCATCCCGAGAAGTTGTCCGAGCGTTCTCAGTTGCACGCTCTCTGGAAGGAGGTTTGCTGCCCACGGCAGGAAAGTGTCGGAAGCAATTCGCTCCGATCTCAACGGCATCGTTATCGAGATTGGAAATGCACCACTCAATCCTATCCAGCTGGGATCATACGTGAAACCTGGGCCATTCTTATCGATATCAATCGTCCCAACGCGCCGCTGCTCAAAGTATACGGATAGAGTGGCCATCCAGCTCCTCCAGCTCTTCGGCAACATCAGGCAGTTCCGGGGCGGTCGCGGATCGAGGACAGGCGTCAGATGCAAGGATGGCCAGATCGAGCCCAAGGGCCTTAGCCACCAATAGGCTTCGTCCTAGCTGGCAGGAAGGTTTGCCGGCCTCCAGGTCGATCACAAACCTGCGCCCGACACCAGTCGCCAGCGCAAGCTGATCCTGTCGCATCCTCATAGCTTTCCGACGGCTGCGGACCAGCGAACCGAAGGCGTGGGCCACCCCCACGATTCTACGGTTAATAGCGCTCTCGTCGTCCATGAATAGGCGTCCTATGTTCCCGAGCAGGAATATTGGACGTCAAGACCTTAAAATTCGGTGAAATGTACCCTCTCGGGAACCCCGACACCGCTCGGCTTGCGCCTAGCGCGGACCGAGCTCGCACCGCAACGGACGCGCTGATCGACATGGCCGGCATCAGGCCTGGGATGCGTGTGCTGGATTTAGTGCTGGGAGCCAGACCATCCAGGTAGCGAAGCGCGTAGGGCCAAACGGCGGGGTAGTGGCCAGTGACATATCGGCCTTGACCATGTGCGCCGAAGCGCCGGCGCGGCGGGGCTGGATAACATTGAGACTGTTGAATGCGCGGCAGACGACCTGGATGCGACGCAGTCTCCGTTCGATGCGGCTATCAGCCGACTGGGTCTGATGCTCTTTCCATCGCCGCGCAGGGCATTGGAGGCGGTCCGGTGCGTTTTAACGCCCGGGGCGCGTTTCGCGGCCCTGGTCTTTACGACGCCCGCTGACAATCCCTTTATGGCGCAACCGATGGCGATCCTTTTGCGCCACGCTGGCAAATCTCCGCCTGAGCGGGGGCAACCCGGAATATTCGCACTAGGCAGGGACGGAATTTTGGAACACCTGATGAAGGACAGTGGCCTTGTAGATGTGGAAACAAGAGCGGTGAGAGCACCGCTTAGCCTGCCGAGGGCGTTTGATGCCCTTGAGATGATGCAGCAGGCCTTCGGGGCATACCGCGCAGTCGTGGCCGATCTCAGCGATACGGAAAGATCCAAGGCCTGGAACGACGTTCATGAATGTCTAAAGCAGTTTGAAACCGGTAATGGCTTCACGACGGGCCTCGAGTTCAATTGGGTCGGGTGCCAAACCACAGGTCTGACGAACCAAGGATTGCTTAGCGTCGGCTACGCTCCAGTCAATGCAACCTCCGCTTTCTACGGTCCAGCATGTTTGCTGTTGGCCCTTCGCGTCATTTCGCGTGGGCGCAGCAGTCAGGTCGCTTTTGGAGAGAAGCGGACATCAATTGGAAGGCAAGATCGGCCGGTTCGGTCGCGAATGATGCTGTGGACGGCGCCCACTCTGCGGCATCGAAGTGCCATAGGGTGGTTGCGTTTGAGCAAACCACATTGAGGGGAGCCGTCCATGGGCGAGGTTAGCACGATTGGTCTGGATATTGCGAAGTCGGTATTTCAGGTTCACGGGGTAGATGTCGATGGCACGGTTGTGATCCGCAAACGTGTGAGCCGCACCAAGGTGTTGGAATTCTTCTCGACTTTGCCGTGTTGCGTAGTTGGTATCGAAGCCTGCCCAAGTGCTCATCATTGGAGTCGTGAGCTTCGGGCGCTCGGTCATACGGTGCGGCTGATGCCGCCCAGTTATGTGAAGGCCTATCTCAAGCGCAGTAAGAACGACGCCAATGACGCTGCGGCGATCTGCGAGGCAGTGACACGACCGTCGATGCGTTTTGTGCCGACCAAGAGTGAGCAGCAACAATCAGGCCTGATGCTGCATCGCAGCCGACAGCTATTGGTCCGTCAGCGAACGATGCTGTCGAACGCGATCCGCGGTCACCTGGCCGAGCTTGGCATTATCTCGGCGAAGGGGCGCAACGGCACGGCCGAGCTGTTCAAGATCATTGCTGACGAGAAGGATGCCCGGATACCCGCGGCCGCACGGTTCAGCCTTGATGTTCTGGCCCGCCAACACGCCGCGATCGCGGCAGAGATCGGAGCTATCGAGAAGCGCATCCACGCCTGGCATCGTTCAAGCGAAGAAAGCCGCCGGCTCGAGCAGATCCCTGGCGTTGGTCCCATCGTCGCCACTGCGTTAGTCTCAGAAGTCGGTGATTGGAAAGAGTTCTCGTCCGGACGAAGCCTGGCGGCCTGGATCGGGCTTGTTCCCAAGCAGCATTCGACCGGCGGCAAGGAACGTCTGGGTCGAATCTCAAAACAGGGTAATCGGCACTTGCGATGGCTGCTCGTCGCAGGCGCCATGGCCGTTATACGATATGCGCGCCAGCACGGCACGCGGCGGCTCTGGCTTGCGCGTATCATGGAGCGCCGGCCGATCAAGGTCGCCGCTGTTGCGCTTGCCAATAAAATCGCACGCATGGCCTGGGCCATGATGGTCCGCGCAGAGCCGTTCAAGGAACCAAGATTGCTGCCGGCAGCAGGATAGATCAGGAGCTTCAACGAATTGGCGAGGGCATGACGACGTAATGCAGATACGGTCGTTCCGAGGATCGGGAGAACCCGTTTGGGTCAACGCACTTTTGAGTGCATGCGAACGATTGGGACCCGATCCGCGCAGAGCATTAGGGCCAGCGGCCACACCTGCCGCACCAACAGGCCGGACACGTGACCGCACCCGACCAATGCTGCAAAAACGTCAGAAAGTTCTTGCCAGGGCGCCGTCCACACGTGACCCATAGCGTCAATCGCCCACCATCAATTGACGCGTTGCGAAAGGTTTATCACTTCTTCGGTCGCCTCGATTGCAGCCGTGGAGCCGGAGGCGCTTGCAACCCTCGCCACCATTACTCGGCAGCTTTGCGCAAAACAGCTTCGAGAGTGGCGTCGAGATATCGCCCCACCTCTGTCACCCCACCCCTCATCGCCATACTGGCTAAAGAACGACGACGGCCTGTCATATTCGAGGATTCCACGGCCTTGCTCGTCCTCGAACAGAACGACTCGTAGCGGCGCGTAGAGAGCAGCGGCGAGCTGATGGCGGGTCATCTTTGAGGCGGTCAGGGGATTGCCAAGTTCATATTGCACCGCGTCTCCCCAAATCTGCAACAAAGAGCCATGATCGCGCTCCTCGAAGATCGACAGCCTTGGCCCGTTGTCTTCGTAGATTTTCGCGCGTTGCTGATCGCCGCTCCGCAGCGCCTCGGCAATGCCGGTATTGAGCTTAGGTACCGTGCCCTCGAACTTCCGGCGGACCTCTGCGAACGACAGTTCCGATGAGATCCTGATATGCTCCACTGTAATCGTTTGCGACGTGATGGAGGCTTGTGTAGTGGCTCGGGGCATGTCGCGCTCCCACGGCTCCTTGCGGTACCGGACCAGATCGCCATCAAACGGAATCGTCTGGAGCGACCAAAGGTCACTGCAGTTGTTGACGCAGAAATTCGCTCGTCCGCCTATTGGCGAGCGCTGCCGCCGCGGCATTGTAGTGCGCCCCGTTATGCCGAGAAAAGGCGTGACGCTGACCCGGATAGCTGTAGACCGTCGCGTTTGCTTTTCGCGCCAGGGCCGTTTTGATCTCGGCTTGCGCCGCCTTTGAGATGAACTCGTCTTCCTCGCCGAGGTGCATCAGCAGCGGGGCTTCCAGCCCGCCAACTTCTCCGAGATATTTTTCCGTGTCGCCGCCATGATAAGCAACGGCGGCGTCGACTTCGTAGCGGGCGGCTGTGATAAATGCCATTAACGCGCCAAGGCAATACCCGAGCACCGCAACCTTTCCCGTCGACTCCGGCAGTTCGACCGCGGTGCGGACCGTTTCCATGATGTCTTTCACGCCGGCATCGCGATTATACGCGGTGTACAGTCGTAGACCGTGTTGCCAGGCGGCTTCGGACCTTACATCGAGATCAACTCCGGGCTCCTGCCGCCAGAAGAGGTCTGGCGCGATCGCGATGTATCCTTGGGCTGCCAACTCGTCGCAAGTCGCTCGAATGTCGGCGTTAACGCCAAACAATTCCTGGAGGACGACCACCACGGGTGCGGGCAATGTGGCGGGCCGTGAAATATAGGCGCCGAACGTCCCATCCGGAGACTCGATGACGATCTGATTTTCCATATGATTTCCTGAGGAATTGCGTTGAAACGAGTCGTTTGCCGATGAACAGTCATGAGTTGGGGCGTGAATTGGCCTCAGCGTGGGCGATCGTTTGATCGCGCATCGAAATTAGCGGCGCGAGTGAAAGATCGTTCTGCTCTCGCGCCGCGTCGTCGGCTTCACTGACTGACCAACGCGTGCGCGGCGGCTTCTTCGATGAGCTTGGCTGTTTCCTTCGGATGAGACAAGTAGGCCACATGGCTCGACTTTACTTCGACCGTCTTAGCCTTGGCGCGCTTTGCCATCATGCGCTCCTGCTCCGGATTGATCGATCGGTCTTCGGTGGCCACCATGTAAAAGGTGGGCTTACGCTTCCAGGCGGGATTCTTGACCTTGTGGGTGAACGCGTCGGTAGAGATCGGCACCTGCGATATAGCCATGAACTCCGCCTCATCCCGTGGAATATCTGCTGCGAAGTCGGCGACGAAATGCGCCTCGTCAATCCACCAGTTACCGCTGCTGTCCGGTTTGAACGCCTTGGATGCTTGCGGCACGGCCTGTTCTATATCCGCACAGCTTTCACCTTCATCGAGGGCAAAGGCGGCAATATAGACAAGTGCCTTAACGTTTGGATGATTGCCGGCCTCGGTGATGACGGATCCGCCGTAGCTGTGGCCGACCAGAACGACCGGGCCACCCATCGCGTCGATGGCAGCTTTCGTATACTTTTGATCATCGGCGTAAGAAGTCTCGGGATGCTGTAGTAACCGACACCTTGTAGCCATCACTCTTGAGGATGTCGGCGACGTTTTTCCAGCCGGAGCCATCCGCGAAAGCTCCATGAACCAGAACTACGTTCTTAATGGGTTGTGTCATGACTGTCCTCCTTTAATGATGATCCACTCGGATCAGTTGATTTTCGATGCTGAACGCCTTCACGCCGAACCGCTCTTGTCTCGTTGGCGACCAGTTGACGTGTGCGGAGGCAGCAGGGCGACTGCTGCCTCCCATCCCATTGTTTGATCTGCCAGTGAAGGGATGTGATTTGTTGTTACGCTATGTTCGGGACCCTGCAGGGAGGCCTAACGGCTTGATTTTTTTGAAAGATACTCGTCATTCTAAAAAGCTCATCTTCGGCTCCTGAATTCGATATAGTTGAGTGGCGTGGCGTCGATCGAGGCGTAAATGTCAATCCAGCTCGACAGTGCGGTCGGAGAGCAACTGAGGTTTGGGGAGTTCGAGCTTGCTCCCACCGCCCGAACCCTTTGGCGGCGCGGCAAGGAGATAAGATTAGGGAGTCGCGCGCTCGACATATTGATCGCGCTCGCTTCACGACCGGGCCAGATCCTTGCAAAGGAGGATTTGACACAATTGGTCTGGCGTGGGGCCTTCGTTGATGAGACCGCTCTACGGGTTGGGATCTCGGCTGTTCGCAAGGCCTTGGGTAATGGCGGGGAGCGCTACATCGCTACCGTCCCGGGGCGCGGCTATTGCTTTGTTCACGACGTTGAGACCACGACAGCGAAGCCCGCGCCCAAGCCTCCTCACTTCAAGCGATTGAGTCCGCAGCGTCTCCCCGCTCAGATCGCCCGTGTTGTTGGCCGGGACGATGTGATCACCGCGCTCGCAGCCGAAGTGACCCGGCGCCGCCTATTGTCATTGGTCGGCCCAGGCGGCATCGGCAAGACAACCGTCGCCATCGCGGTTGCGGATCGTCTGCACACGGGCTTCGACGCGGTGGCCTTTGTGGACCTTACCCCAATCGAGAATGGGACACAGATGGCGGCAGCCGCCGCCGCCGCTCTCGGCCTCAATCTCCGTTTCCAAGAGGATCCGGTCGACGAGATCGCCGCTGCAGTCGAGGGTCGTCGCGTTCTCATCGTACTCGACAATTGCGAGCATCTCGTAGAGCACGCGGCGCCTTTCGTCGAAGCACTGCTCAACAGCGCGCCGGGCGTAACGATCCTCGCCACTTCTCGCGAGCGGCTCCGCGCTGCGGGTGAATGGGTCCATCAGCTTTCTCCTCTGGAGGCGCCACCGGAGTCCTCCACCCTGTCGGCGGAAGAGGTGCGGGGCTATCCGGCGGTGGAGCTGTTCGAGGAACGCGCCGCCTTCGCCCTTGGGGGCTACCAAATCAGCGACACAGATGCGCGTTACGTCGCCGAGATCTGCCGGCGGCTGGATGGTATCGCCCTGGCAATCGAGCTGGCCACCGGGCGGCTGGCGGGACTCGGCGTGCAAGGGCTCGCCAACTCACTTGGGGATTGTTTCTCGATCCTCACGCATGGGCGACGCACAGCTCTCCCGCGCCACCAAACGCTGCGGGCAACGCTCGACTGGAGCTACCGGCTCCTGTCGCCCGAAGACCAAGCGGCGCTGAGGTGCCTGTCGGTATTTAACGGCAGCTTCACGCTGGAGGATGCTGCCTTTGTGATGGGCCCCTTAATCCACTTCGGCGAGGCTAACGACCGCCTGACAAATCTTCTTGACAAGTCATTGGTGGTCGCAAGACCCGAGGAGCGGACGTTCCGCTATCGCCTGCTCGACACCACTCGGGCGTATGGCCAAGACAAGCTGGAAGAAAGCGGCGAGGCTAATCCTCAGCGACGGCGTCACGCGCAAAGATTCCTTCAAGTATGCCGTGCCTCCACCCCCGATGAAGAAGGCCAATCCTCACTACGCCAAGCGACGGCCGATATCCGCGCAGCTCTAGACTGGTCTCTCGTGCGCGGCGGCGATCTAATTCTTGGTGTCGATCTGGCCTCGGCTGCCACACCAGTCTTTCTCAGACTCTCTCTCCTTAGAGAGCATAAAAAATATCTCGACTTGGCATTAGGTCACATCTCTGCGAGCGCCAATACAGCGCCCACTAGTGAAGGGGCGCTCCGGTCTGAAATGGCTCTCCGCACTGCCATCGCGCTCGCACTCTACTACACGGAAGGATCCGAGACGGCCTGGGAGGATCATCTGCAAAAAGCGAGGGTGATAGCGCAGAAAACTGACGACACTACTCATGAGCTAGGGATGCTCCGGATGCTCTACGGCATTGCCGGAAATTCGGGAAACTATCGCAAAGAGTTGGCTTACGCCGAAATGTATAACGCGACCGCGCCTGCGTCCGTGGACGCGATGGTCGAATCTCGACGACACCGCATGTTAGGGCGTTCGCTCGGTGACCTCGGACGACTTGCGCTGGCGCGAGAACACCTTGAACTGGCTTTGCGGACCAACCGCGCATCGATGCCCCGGCTCGCCTTGAACGCCTATGAGACTGACAATTGGATCGCCGCGAGAGCGACCCTCGCGCGAATCTTATGGCTGCAAGGGTTCCCGGATGACGCAAAAAAAGAAGCTGATCAATGCATTGCGGAAGCGTTGCAAGTCGGACATGAACAATCAACTTGCTGGGCGATCGCCTTCAATATCTGCCCGGTAGCCATTTGGCGCGGCGATTTTGGCCAGGCAGAGACCCTTGTCAGTCTTCTTCTTGAACGGTCGCAAAGAGTATTCGAGCATTATCACGAATGGGGTTTACTTTATCGACAGTTTCTTGGCGGAGCGATATCTGCATCGGGTCGAGCGGACGCCGTTTGTCATTCCAATGTCAAAGCTAAAATCCCAGCACAGGCTGACCTGTTCGCTACCTTCGATGGCGCATTTGCGGGGCTGGATACTTTGGCGCGCGCGCAGGCGGACGAGGACATTTGGTGTGCTCCCGAGCTGTTAAGGGCGTGGGCGTATCGTCTTGTCTCAGGCGATGACAAGACAGCCCACAGCGAGGCGGAAGCTATGTTGCTCCATTCGTTCAAGCTTGCGCAGCGGCGGGACGCCAAGGCCTGGGAGCTTCGCACCGCTACAACCCTCGCCTTATTTTATCTCCGATCGGGACGGATTCGCGAGGCCCGCGCTGTGCTGGAACCTACGCTAAAGCAGTTCAAGCAGGGGCATGATACGCGGGACGTTCAAGCAGCGATCAGCGTCCTGTCTGCGCTTTCCGGCTAGTTTGTCAGCGTTCGCCGCAGGTACTTTACAAAAATTTGCACCTGTCGCCCGGCGTCGCTCCTCGGAGCATTGGCCGAGGCCAGCCGCCAATCCGCGAAATGCTGGCTTTTGCTGCACTGCATGAGTCCGGAATTGGCCCTTCGCGTCATTTCGCTGCAATGCGGTGACTTGTCGGCTTTCGGCGGCATAGCGGACATCGCCGGACTTGCTGCTGGCTCGACCTATTCGCGACTCGAGCAGTTCGGCCCCGGTCACGACGGGTAAATCAACAATCGTGACTGAGGCTGCAAATGTAGTCATGGTTCGGTTCTTGCTTTAAAATGGGTGATGCATCTTGATAATTGCCCAAGGCACAATAGGCGAGATAATGGCCGCCGCCGGCCCATTGTTCACGATAAAATCGCGCCAGCCCTTCGCATCCTCCCATGCCCGCCCCGCTCCACTCGGATGCGTCCCCTAGTGAGCGGGTTGGTCGACGATCAGATCCTGATCGTGATTAATGATCTGTTAACGCAAATCACGGCTGTGTTCGTAACCATCGGAGGGGCAAGCGATGGAAGCGGCACGCGC
>Ga0210386_10001317_pt1 | contig 22186 bp, 20 predicted proteins | sample IncBWH32OmetaG_FD_160091 | JGI IMG/M metagenome (GOLD analysis project Ga0210386, IMG submission 160091) | Forest soil microbial communities from Barre Woods Harvard Forest LTER site, Petersham, Massachusetts, United States - Inc-BW-H-32-O ...
GCCGAACACCCCTCCGTCGGCAAGGGCCTGCAAGGCCGCCGGCGCCTCCGAGAGCGGATAACGCTGCGGCGGTGGCGGTTTCAAACCCAACGACACCAGCTGGCTCACACCCCAGGCAAACAGCGCCGCGGAACCGGGCACTTGATTCAGGTACTCGCCCCAGGCGACACCGAGCACGCCGACATTGCGCAGCAGCAGCCGGTTCACCTTGACCGTCGGAATCGCGCCCGCGGCAAACCCGATGACCAGCAGCTTGCCGTCGATCGCCAACACCCGGATGGCATCGTCGAAGGCCGGCCCGCCGATCGGGTCGACCACGATGTCAACGCCGCGACCGTCGGTATGCTCGCGCACCGCTTGAGCCCAGCCGTCGGCCAATGGCAACACCACGTCTGCGCCCAGCGACTCGACGAATTCCATTGCGCCCGTGCGATGCACCATCGCGATGACCTTGCTCGCACCCATCGCCCGGGCCACCTGGATCGCCGCGGTGCCCACACCACCGGCCGACCCGAGCACCAGCACGCTGTCACCCGGACGCATTGCGGCGCGCCGAGCCAGCGCGAAGTACATGGTGTTGTAGTTCACCAGCAGCGACACCGCCTCGGCGTCATCCAGTTCCGCCGGACTGTGGATCACGTTGGCTAACGGCGCGATCACCTTTTCGGCGTAGCCGCCGAACACACCAAACGCCGAAACCCGGTCACCCACTTTGAATTCCGACTCTTCCGGCGCCCAGTGCACCACACCGGCGGCTTCCACGCCGGGGATGAATGGCGGCGGCAGCTTGAGTTGGTACTCACCCTTGGTCAGCAGCAGGTCCGGAAAGCACACGCCGGCGGCGCGGACGTCGACGATGATCGTGTCGTCGCTGCCGCTGACATCGTCGACGTCCGTGTAAACCACGCCGGACGGCCCAGAAAGCTCCTGTACTACACAGGCTTTCATCCGCGATTACCGGATCGAGAAGTTGGCCTGTTTCGGGGCGGACAGGTCGTCGATCTCGGCCCAATGCGCGGCGATCTCGTCAACGGACGGCGGTGCCTTGAACGTGACGCCTTCGTTCTGGAACAGCGCGGTGCGCTGCACCTTGCCGCCGCCGACAATGAAGATCGAATCGGTGTCGGGCACCTCTTCGGAACACAGGTAGGCCACCACCGGCGCAACGAAGTCCGGGGTGAGGTTTTTGAGCACCTCGGGCGGCAGGATGTCTTCGGTCATCCGGGTGGCCGCGATCGGTGCGACCGCGTTGGCCTTGATGTTGTACTTGGCGCCTTCTTGGGCCAACGTGTTGATCAGGCCGACCAGGCCCAGCTTGGCCGCGCCATAGTTGGCCTGGCCGAAGTTGCCGAACAGTCCGCTGGTGGAGGTGGCGACGACCACCCGCCCGAAGCTCTGCTCACGGAAATGCGGCCAGGCGGCGCGGAGCACGTTGTAACCGCCGTAGAGGTGCACCTTGAGCACCGAATCCCAGTTCTCGAACGTCATCTTGTGGAAGGTGCCGTCGCGCAGGATTCCGGCGTTGCTCACCACGCCGTCGACCTTGCCGAACTCGTCAATAGCGGTCCTGATGATGTTCTCCGCGCCTTCGGGATCGGCGACGCTGTCGTAATTGGCGGCAGCGCGACCTCCGGCGGCCTTGATCTCGTCGACGACCTGGTCGGCCATGTTGTGTCCGGCGCCGGTTCCGTCGCGGGAGCCGCCGAGGTCGTTGACGATGACACTGGCGCCCTCCTTGGCGAGAGTCAGGGCGTATTCGCGGCCCAGGCCCCCACCGGCTCCGGTGACGACAACGACGCGATCCTGCACTCCGGGCATGGGCTTCCTCTCTTTCTCGGGCTTCATCGCCCGACTCTTCTCAAAGGCCGGTTCGGTTGGGTCGTGGCGACGCTAGAACAGCCGGCGCGCCAACTTCCACGCCCTATCTGTATACGGCGGGTAGACGAAGCTGGATAAGTCGGGTCGGGTCGGCTTGGTCAACACCGACTTGCGGTGGCTGAACTCGTCGAAACCCCATCGACCGTGGTAGGCGCCCATCCCGGATGCGCCGACGCCGCCAAACGGCAGCTTGGCCGTCGACACCTGGAAGGCCAGATGGTTGACCAGCATGCCGCCCGCAGGCACCTCCTTGATCACCCGCTCACGCACCGCACGCGTCTTGGTGAACAGGTATGCCGACAGCGGCTTGGGCCGCGAGTTGACGAAACGTATTGCCTCATCGAGGGATTGGACGGTGATCACCGGCAGGATAGGGCCGAAGATCTCGTTGCTCATCAGCGGCTCGTCGGGATCGGGGTCGACGACCACGGTCGGTTCCAGGCGCAGGCCCGACGCGTCGGAGTTGCCCCCCAACGCGATCTTGCCCTTCGTCTCGGCCAGGTATCCGGTCAGCCGATCGAACTGGCGCTGGTTGACGATCCGCAACCCGCTGTTGTCCCGAGACCGAAATGTCGTGATGGCCTGTTCAATCTTTTGGACGAGCTCGTCACGGATCGTCACGTCGGCCAGCACGTAGTCGGGCGCCACACACGTCTGACCGGCGTTGAGCAGTTTGATCCAGGCGATCCGCTTGGCCGCCACGTCGACGTCGGCGTCCGCCGCCACGATGACCGGGCTCTTGCCGCCGAGTTCGAGGGTGACCGGCGTCAGGTGCGGTGCGGCGCCTTCGTAAACCTTGCGGCCGATCTCGGTGCCGCCGGTGAAAAACACCCTGTCGAATCCCTGCGCGATCAGCTCTTGGCTCACCGCGCCGTCGCCTTCGACCACCGCGACCGCGTCGCTGTCCAGGTAACGCGGCACCAACTCGGCCATCAGCGCTGCCGACGCCGGCGCGATCTCGGACGGCTTGAGCAACACCGTGTTTCCCGCGGCAATCGCTCCCACCGCCGGGCCCAGCGTCAAGTAGAACGGGTAGTTCCACGCGCCGATGATCAGCACCGTGCCATAGGGCTCGTACTCCACCCAGCCGCGGCCCGGCAGCTGCGCCAGCTCGAGCAGACGGTATTTGCGGCGCATCCACTTCTTGACGTGCTTGGCCGCATACCGGGCTTCGCCCGCGGTGGTTGCGGCGTCGGCCAGCCAGGCCTCGAACGGGCTGCGGTCCAGGTCCTTGGCGAGCGCGTCGGCGATCGCCGGCTCGTTCTCGGCGATCATCTTCTCCAGCGCGCGCAGCTGGGCTTGTCGCCACTCCACGCTGCGGGTCTTGCCGGTGGCGAACGTCTGCCGCAGGCCGGCGACGATTTTCGGGATTTCGGAGTGGGTCGCGGGGGCACCAACGGTGGCGTTTGCGGTGACTTCGGTGGCTTCGGTGGTCATGGGTATTCCTTCCTCGACCGGCGAAAGCCCAATCCTAATCAACCACCCGGTTGGGCAACAGGTGCCCTCAGGTGTCGCAGGCGCGCGCTGTTACGGCTTCTCGGCGGAGACGAAAACAGCCCTGAACGTCGCGGCCACGTTGGGTTCCTCCGGCAGCGGACGACCGACCTGGGTCAGGTAGTCGCGGCCTGCCAACGCTTCGACGCGCCAAGAGTGCGTGTCGAACCAGGCTGCCGGATCACAGCGATCGTCCTCGGTGTACCACAGGTCGCCGGGGTCGAAGACGTTCTCATCGCCGAGCCGCCGGCGAAGTTCGTCGGTCTTGGCGCGGCGCTTCTCGTATGCCTCGCGGGCCGCGTCGTCGTAGGTGAAATCCTCGATGCAGACTCGGCTACCCGACGCGCTCAGCGCGTCGATGTCGGTGAACAACCTGTCCTCGGCCTCACCCGGTAGGAACATCAACAAGCCTTCGGCCAGCCACGCGGTCCGGTGTGCAGGGTCGAAGCCCTTGCCGCGCAGCGTTTTCAGCCAGTCAAACCGGAGGTCGGCCGGCACTTCCTGACGGTCGACCACCGGCTGAACGCCATGAGCCGCCAAGGTTGCGGCCTTGTACTCCAGCACCTTCGGCTGGTCGACTTCGTACACGCTGGTCCCGGCCGGCCAGTCCAGCCGATAGGCCCGAGAGTCCAGCCCGGCGGCCAGGATGACGTGCTGACGGATGCCGGCTGCGGCCGCCGCCCGGAAGTAGGCGTCAAAGAAGTGGGTGCGCGCCGCCTGGTAGTTGACCATGTGCGCACGGACCGCCTCCAACTCGGGATCGGCCGTATACGTCGTCGACATCTTGGCGACCAAGGCGGCGAGTTCCGGCCCGTCGATCAGCATTTGCGCGAACTCGTCGCGGATCAGCGGCCGCTCGCTGGCCGTCTCGGCCGCGCGGGCGGAGGCCACCATCACCGCGGTCGCGCCGACGCTGGTCGCGATGTCCCAGGTGTCGCCGTGGCTACGGCCGGGCGCACTCACCGGAGTTCCGCAGTCACGAATTGCGCGAAGGCGTCCTTGTCGTCGGCCAGCGGAACGCCGTCCACCCAGCGGTCCAGGCGGCGCATCTCGTCACCGGAGTTCTGCGCAGTGGCCCGCCAGCCGTGGTCGTTGAGCCAGTCGACGACTTCCGCGCGGTCCTCGTCGTGGTAGATCAAATCCTGGATGTCGACGGCCTGTTCGATGCCGAGCTTTTCCGTCAGCCCCTGGAATCGATCCCGCATCTCCTGCCGCCGCTCGTCGGCGTGACGGGCCGCGGTTTCCACCGCGATCCGGCTGCCTGGCGCGCTCAGCTCGGTGATCTGGGTGAACAGCCGGTCCTGGGCTTCGGCGGGCAGATACATCAGCAGGCCTTCGGCCAGCCAGGCCGTCGGCGCCTTCGGGTCGAAGCCCGCACCGACGAGCGCTGCCGGCCAGTCCTGACGCAAGTCGATCGGCACCTCGTGACGGTCGGCCGACGGGGTCGCGCCATTTGCCGCCAGCGTTGCCGATTTGTAGGCCAGCACCTTGGGCTGATCGATTTCGTACACCGTGGTGCCGGCCGGCCAGTCCAGTCGGTAGGCCCGCGAGTCCAGCCCGGACGCCAAGATCACCACCTGGCGGATGCCGGCGGCCGCCGCCCCGGCGAAGTGGGCGTCGAAGAAATGCGTGCGCACGGCTTGGTAGCTGCGCATGTGTTGGAGCACCGCGGCCCCTTCCGGGTCGATCGACTCCACCTTGGCGAGCAGGGAGTTGTCGAGCATGCTTTCCCACACGCCGGTGCCGGCCTCGCTGACCAGCAGCCTCGCGTAGGGGTCGCGGATCAGTGCATCGGGGCGATCGGTTTCGACGGCTCGGGCGGCAGCCACCATGACCGCCGTGCTGCCGACGCTGGTGGCGATGTCCCAAGTGTCGTCGTGGGTGCGCAAGGTGCGCGGTGTGCTCATGGGGTTCACGCCTCCTACAAAATGCGTCTGGTGATCAATCAGCTGCGCCGAGCTCCGCGCGCAGCAGCCTGGTGGTGAAGGCCTCTTCGGCCAGGTCCGTGGGTATCGGCCGGCCCAGTCGGGCCATTTCGTCGGCGTTGCTCACCGCGCGCACCCGCCACCCGTGCGCGGTCAGCCATTCGGCGGCATCCGCACGGTCGTTTTCCTGGTAGGTCAGGGTCTCGACGTTGATCTCGAGGCCGAGGCGTTCACGCATCCGCTCGAATCGGATACGTCGCGCCGCGCGGCGCCGCGCGGGGTCGCCCGAACCGAGGCTGAACGCCTCGACGGCCACCTGACTGCCGGGCGCGCTCAGCTCGGTGAGCATCTCGAACAGCCGGTCCTGAGCTTCGGCCGGCAGGTAGGGCAGCAGGCCCTCGGCGAGCCACCCGGTGGGCTGGGTCCGATCGAAGCCCGCGGCGGACAGCGCCGCCGGCCAGTCGTCGCGCAGGTCCACCGGAACGGTCTTGCGAGTGGCCTTGGGGGCGGCACCGGCCGCGTTCAACGTGGCGGTCTTGTATTCGACCACCTGAGGCTGGTCGATCTCGTAGACCGTCGTCCCGGCCGGCCAGTCCAGCCGGTAGGCCCGCGAATCCAGGCCCGCGGCCAAGATCACCACCTGACGGATTCCGCCCGCGACAGCCTCGGCGAAGTAGCTGTCGAAGAAGTGCGTGCGCACTGCCTGGTAGTCGCAGCCCAGCCGGTGGGACCGTCGTCCGTGCTCGTCGTTGCCGATCCACTCGAGGCCGGGGCTGGTCAGCCGCTCCCAGGGCTTGCCCGCCGACGACACCAACAAATAAGCGAACTCGTCTCGGATCAGCGGGTCGGCTGTTGCCGTCTCCACCGCCCGCGCCGCGGCGACGCTCAATGCGGTCGCGCCGACGCTTTCGGTGATGTCCCAGCTGTCCCCTTCGGTACGCACCGAGTTCGCGTCGTGAAGATCAGTCATAGCGCGGCCTACGTTACCAAATAAGTTAGGTAACCTATATGTTCTGTGCGCTACATCACTGACCTTTATGCGGGGTGCCGGGTGAGGCCGCCGGCCAACAACTCGTGCAGTTGACGGGTGACCTGATCGAGTTGGTGCCGGCCAGCGACAAACCCCGCATGGAACCCCACCCCCAGCAGGACCGCGATCAGCGTCTCGGTGAGCGCCGAGGCGTCGGTATCCGACGCCAGCTCACCTCCTTTTATCGCGTCATCGATGGCCCACGACAGAAATTCCCGGGTAATGCGAATCGAGTCGGCTTCCTCATGGCTCAGATCGGGGTGCCGCTTCGACTCCAGCGCGACCGTGATCAAAAAGGCCGCCGCTGTTCGATTTTCGATGTCGGCTTGAGTTGTGCCATCGATGAACGCGGACACCCGGTCTATCAGTGTCGTCTCGCGCTGTGCCCGCTGGACACTGGCGGTGACAACCACCTCGTTGGTCTCCTTCACCACTTCTCGATAGAGCACGCGCTTGTTGGAGAAGTAGTGATTGATCGCGGGCCGGGTCAGGTCGGCCCGGATCGCGATCGCCTGGAAGGTGGCCGCGTCGTAACCGCGTTCGCTGAACACCTCACGAGCCGCACGCAAAATGCGCTTCCGCGTCTCGGCCGCCTTCGCTGCAGGCGGGCGACCCGGTCCCCGGCTCGCGGGTTGCACCACGGTTGAATTGTGCCATAGATCACACTTTTGCCCGCCGCGCAAGCCAAAGCTAATTGTTAGCTGACCGGTGGCCGCGCGGAGCTATGGGGCATCAACCCGTTGGGCGGAATGCTGCCGAACTTTCCGACCTGGAAATCTTCGAACGCTTGGATCACGTCAGCCTTGGTGTTCATCACGAACGGGCCATGGTGGAATACCGGCTCCCGGATCGGCTGGCCGCCCAGGATCAGCACCTCCAACGCGGGTCGGCGCGACTCCTGCGATGGCGCGGCGGCAACGGTAACCCGGTCTCCCGGACCGAGGACCGCCAACTGACCCTGCTGGATCGGGTGTCCGATCGGGCCGACCGATCCGCGCCCGGAAAGGATGTAGACCAGCGCGTTGTAGTCGCGGTTCCATGGAATGTTCAGCCGTGCGCCAGGTTCGACGGTGGCATGCGCCATCGTGATCGGCGTGTGCGTGACGCCGGGGCCGCGGTGACCGTCGATATCCCCTGCGATGACGCGCACCAGTGCGCCGCCGTCGTCCGAGGAGAGCAACGTGACGTCGGTGCCCTCGATGGCCTGATAGCGAGGTGCGGCGAACTTGTCCTTCTTCGGCAGGTTCACCCAGAGCTGGATGCCGTGAAACATGCCACCGCTTTCGACGAGGTCGACCGGCGGTGTTTCGATGTGCAGGATGCCGGCGCCTGCGGTCATCCATTGGGTGGCGCCGTCGGTGATCAGGCCGCCTCCGCCGTGGGAGTCCTGGTGCGCGAACCGCCCGTCGATCATGTAGGTGACCGTTTCGAACCCGCGGTGCGGATGCCAGTCGGTCCCCCTGGGCTCGCCGGGCTGGTATTCCACCTCGCCCATCTGGTCCATGTGCACGAACGGGTCCAGCGCCGCCGTGCTGATCCCGGCGAACGCCCGGACCACCGGAAAGCCTTCACCCTCGTAGCCGTGCGGACCAGTGGTGATCGAGCGGACGGGACGTTCGGTGTCGGCCGGACGCGCGGCGGACACCCGGGCCAATGTCAAAGTGTCTGCGGTTACCGCGGGCATCTGTACCTCCTAAAAACTTGAATACACGATATAACCGGACCGCGGTCCGATTATTCCCCCCGAAGGCCTCTTCAAAAGTCGCTGCTAACGTCACTGGCGATGCTGGAGGCAACGGACACCGATCCTGAGCATGGCGGTCGCTTGGGCCGCTTTATCAGAAATCTCGAATACCTCTACAAATGGCTGTTGCTCGGCGTCATCGTCGGTGTGGTAGCCGGCCTCGGTGCCGTCGTTTTCTACCTGGCGCTGCGCTACACCTCTCATTTTTTGCTGGGCTATGTGGCCGGCTACCACTTGCCCAGCCCGCTGGTCGAGGGCGGGAGTGCCGGTTCTCCCCATTACCAGCGGCCGTGGGCGCTGCCGCTGGTGACGACTGCGGGTGCGCTGGTGTCCGCGTTGATCGTGGCCAAGTTTGCTCCCGAAGCCAGCGGGCACGGCACCGACAGTGCGATCGAGGCGATCCACACCGATCCGCGACACATCCGGGGCCGGGTCGTGTTGGTGAAGATGGTTTCCAGCGCGCTGACCATCGGCTCGGGCGGTTCAGCCGGCCGTGAGGGCCCGACCGCGCAGATCTCCGCCGGCTTCGCGTCGATGCTGGCACGCCGCCTGCACCTGTCCGATGCGGACGGCCGAATCCTGGTGTCGCTGGGGGTGGGTGCCGGGATCGGCGCCATCTTCGGCGCGCCACTCGGCGGCGCAGTCCTGGCGGCGTCGATCATCTACCGCGAAGACCTCGAATACCGCGTGCTCTACCCCGGTTTTGTCACCTCGGCGACGGCTTTTGCCGTGTTCGGCTCGTTTTTGGGCTTCGACCCGATGTTCGGCTATATCGACGCCGAGTACCGCTTCGAGAGCGCCTGGCCGCTGCTGTGGTTCGTCGTTCTGGGCGTCGTCGCGGCGGCGGTGGGTTATCTGTATGCACGCATCTTCTATGCCACCGAAGCGCTGACCGCTCGACTTTCGATTCCCGGCAGCGCAGTCCTCATGCCCACCATCGGCGGCCTGCTGGTCGGCCTGATGGGGTTGGCGCTCCCCCAGATCCTGAGCAGCGGATACGGCTGGGTGCAGCTGGCGACGACCAAGACGGGATTGCTGGCGATTCCGTTGTGGATCGTGCTGGTCCTGCCGATCGCGAAAATCGTCGCGACGTCGTTGTCCATCGGCACCGGCGGCTCGGGCGGAATCTTCGGGCCCGGGATCGTCATCGGGGCGTTCGTGGGCGCGGCGGTCTGGCGGCTGGGCGACATGTTCCATCTTGCCGGTGTGCCCGGCAGCCCGGGCATCTTCGTGGTGGTCGGGATGATGGCGTGTTTCGGCAGCGTCGCGCACGCGCCGCTGGCCATCTTGATCATGGTCGCCGAGATGACCGGGTCGTTCTCGGTGGTGCCCGGCGCGATCATCGCGGTCGGGATCGCCGCATTGCTGATGCATCACACCAAGGTGTCGATCTACCGCTCGCAGCGCCTCAACCGCGAAACCGCCGAAGCCGAGCGCCTACACGCCGCGGCCATCGCGCCCTGATCAGCTTTTACGCTTGGCGGTTTTCGCCGCGGCGCGTTCGGTGGAGGAGCCCTCGTGGACTAACTTGCCGCCCGCATTTTCCAGGTGAGCCCGCACGAACCACTGGAACTTCTCCAGTTCGGCCGCCTGGTCGATCAGGATGTCTTGGGTGACCGGATCAGCCGCTTCGGTTTCGTCGATGGCCTTGCGGGTGTCTTCGATAACACCGTTGTAGACCAGGTCAAGTGCGGCCAGATGGGCCTGCACGGTGTCCCGGCCGACGGAGTAGTCGTCCCAGGTGCGATCTTTGAGGATTGCGCCCGGGGTACCGTGCGGCGACCCACCAAGGGTCGCGATGCGCTCGGCCACCTCGTCTGCGTAGCCACGCACCAACTCCACCTGCGGGTCGATCATCTCGTGAACCCCGATGAAGTTGGGGCCGACCACGTTCCAGTGGATGTGCTTGAGCGTCAGGTGGAGATCGTTGTATGTGCTCAGCTGCTTCTGCAGCAGCCCAGCGACTTTGATTGCCTGCTTTTCGGTCATGCCTGGGACGGTGAACTGCGTCATGGCGGGTCGAATACCCGATGACCGCGAGCCGTAACCGCGAGACCTGTCACAGTGCGCGGATGTCCTGAACCGGCAGTCGAGCGCCCCGGCGCGGCTCGTAGGCCAGTCCGCTGGCCTCCAACAACCGGACCACCCGGTAGCGGTGCGGCCGCATCGGCTCGAGCAGCTCGACCATCTCGGCGTCGTCGATCGGACGTCCCAAGAGCGTCCACCCGATCATCTTGGATATGTGGTAATCGCCCACTGACAAAGCATCGGGATCGCCGAACGCACGTTGCGCCGTCTCGGCCGCCGTCCACACTCCGACTCCAGGGAGCGACGTCAGCGCTTCCCGGGCCTGTCCGGCCGGCCACGACGCCAGCCGTTCCAACGATGGCGCCCGCTGCGCGCAGCTGACGACGGTCCGGGCCCGCCCGGGATCGACGTTGGCACGGTGAAATTCCCACGACGGGATGTGCCGCCACACGTCCGCCGACGGCGGCACCCGCATCCGCGCGGGCGCAGGTCCCGGCGGCGGCGTGCCGAATTTGGTCACCAGTAGGCGCCAGGACCTGAACGCATCGGCGCCAGGTACCCGCTGCTCGATGACCGCCGGGATGAGGGCTTCCAGGACCTGACCGGTGCACCCAAGCCGCAGGTGCGGCACTCGCCGATGCGCGGCGGCGACCGTCGTGTCGGCCGGGACGAAATCCGACGAATCGTCTTGCGCACCCAGCATCGTCGGGAGAGCGTCGAGGAACTCCTCAGCGCCGCTCCCCCATGCCGTGCATTCGACGGCATCGGGCGCGGCCCGGTTGATTCGCGCCGTCACGGACCCGCTGCGCAACAGGCTGGTTCGCCAGATGGCGCCGTCATCAGCGACCTGATAGCAGGGATCTCGAGGACCTCGGCGCAGCGGGGAAAGAGTGAGCCAGGGGCTGACCACGCCCGCGAACTTCACCGTGCGAGCGCTATCCACCACCTGCTCCCGCCCGGACGCCGCAATTGCTGATGCCGATGATCATAGGTTCGGGTCGGAGCCGCGCATGTTTGACCGGTGACTGTTTTCGGGGTCAGGATGACGGAGTGACCACCCCGTTCGACGATCCGCAGGCCGAACTGGCGTGGATGTTCTTGCAGTGTCTGTCCGATGACGGAGACGTTGACGAATGCTTCGGGCTGTTGAGCGACGACTTCACCTACTGGAGCATCCAGAGCCCCGAATCGGTCGACAAGGCGGCGCTGCGTCGAGAAGTCGAGCGGCGCAAGCGCCGGGTCGAGGTGAGCCTCGACTTCATCCGATGCTTCAACGACGGCGAAAGCGTGGTGATCGAGGCACAGGCCGACGGCGAAACCGCCGACGGAGTGCGCTACGACAGCCCCGCCGTCTTCATCTTCGAGACCCGCGACGGCCTCATCACCTCGTTGCGCGAATACAGCGACACGCAGCTGGCCGCGCAGGTGTTCGGCCCGGCTGATTCCTAAGCCTGCTCGATGGTGATCTCTGCCTTGTCGGGGTAGAACGCGACGTGACCGGCGATCGCGGCAACGGCGGGGTAGGCCTGCTCGTATCTCCAGATCGCGTCGTCGACGGTGTCACCGGCGGTGGTGGTCACACTGTAATAACCGGCTTCGCCCTTATACGGGCAGTACGTGCTGGTGTCGGTAAGGGTGAGCAGCTCTTGTACGACGTCCTCGAACGGAATGTATTGCACTGCAGGGTAAGTGGACTCCTGCAGCTGAAGTGCGTTGTGCGTGTCCGCGACGACCTCGCCGTTGACACGAACGACAACCCGAGCCTGGGTCGGGTTAATCGTGATCGGATGCTCGGTGGTGGGCTCCAGAACAGGCCGACTGGTCATGGTCATATCTCCTCACGTGCGAATAGATGGTGCAACACTGTGCGGCGCGCAAGATTCCCGTCGCAGGGCGAAGTCAGGTCGTTCCAAACGCGTACCGGTGGTACTGGGACATATCTGCCACGGAGGAAACCAGCGCCATCGCCTTGCCCATAAGCTTGGCGGAGCGCGGCAGCTTCGCGAACGTGTCGGACTCGAACCACCGCTGCCAGGCCACCAGCCGCACCCCGGGCACTGCCGCGACGATGTCGTCGGGCCCATCGATCGCCCAGCGCAAGGTAGATCCCGAGCGGCGCACCACCGTGTTGAGAAGCTGCGCCTTGATCCCGAGCCAATTGAATGCGTCGAACTGCAGCTCACCCGAGCCGAAACGCCCTACCACCCTGCGCAGCAGCGCCGTGCCGTCATGTTCGGTCAGATACATGGTCAGCCCTTCGCCGAGCATCAGCGCAGGCCGGTCGGCGGGAATGTCGGCCAGCCAACCCGGATCCGTGACCGAGGCGGCGACGACGTGATAGTGCTCGGCAACCGGGTAGAGCTGGTTGCGAAGCGCGGCGACCTCGGGGTAGTCGACGTCGTACCACTCAACACCCGGACCCGGCTGCAGCCGAAAGAACCGACTGTCCAAGCCGCAGCCAACATGCAACACGACGGCGTGCGGATGGGCGGCCAAGAATTGGTTGGCCCAGGCGTCGAAGTGTGCGGTCCGGGTGGTTACCGACGGCGCCCGGCGCGGGGTGACGGTGGTCGTCTTCCAGTCGTAGTCGATGCGCTCGACGATCTGTTTGGCGAACCGATCACCCAGAATCGGTTCCTTGAAGTCGGCGTCCAGCGCCTTCGCGTACAGCGTCGCCAGCATCGTCTGCGGCGCTCCGCTCAGGTCGACGTGCACCCGTTCGGTTGTCACTCGCCCGAGGCTAATCCGCCGCGCTGGGCGTCAGCCGGCGGGCGCCAGCATGTCTTTCCACCCGTCATCGCCGAGATGGTGTGATTCTTCGAGGCTGTATTTCCTGCCATCGGCGCCCAGTACTTCGCCACTGGTCGGAAGGTAGACCGCCGTCGAGTTCGCCGGCGTGTAGATACATGGGTTGGGCTGTTGCCCATTGCACTGCACGGTGCCCGATCCGGGCCGCTGCAGCGGATCATTGACCGGCGGGGGTGGCGCCGGCAACTGATCAGCCGGCAGTGGGTTGAGGCCGTTGTTGATCGAGGGCGCCGGTATCACCTTGCCTGGGTCGACGGGTTGATCGCAGCGAGCGCCGGGGGCCGGGCAGTTTCGCAGTTGATTGGGATCGCCGTACCACGGGTTGGTGCCCAAGGGAACGTATGGCTTGTTGTCCCGGCACTCCCGTGGCGTCGCCGCACGCTTGCCAGGGACGTCGACACACGGATAGTTGCGGGCACCGCGCACCACGTTCGCGGGCGTATCTTTCGGGATCTTGCAGTACGTTCCGGTTGGCAACGGGGCCATGCTGGTGTCGGCGGGCGACCGCCACTGCGACGGCGGCAAAAATCCGGTCAGACATGGCGGTGGATTGTTCAGCGACAAGTTGAGATTCATCAACACCGCCCCCGGAGCGGACGCGAGCAATGTCTGCCCAACCGCGGAGATCTCCGGCAAGAACACCAGCAGCTGCTCGAGACCTTTGTTGTAGCGCTTGAGCATGTCGGCAAGGATCTCGAGGTTCGCCAGCGTTTGTGGCAGGGATTCGCGCACGTCACTGAACACCTCATTGACTTGATCGGCGGTCGGCGCCGCTTTCGACAGGATGCTCTGCACATGTTGGTCGTTTTGCGCAATCTGCGTGGTAAGCACGTCGAGGTTGTGCGACCACCGCTCGATCGAATCTCCCGAGTCGACTTGGCTATTCAAGATCGGAGCGGCGTTCTGGATGATGTCGTCGACGTCGGAGATGTTGGCCTGGAAGTCGCCGACGATCGACTGCGTCGAGTCGACGAGTCGTGACAACGCCGGTCCCAATCCGCCGACAGCCTCCGCCGTCTCGTCCAGCAGCGAGGCGATCTTGCGCTTGGGTAGCACCGACAGGCCACGGTTGGCGGCGTCCAGCGCAGGGCCGATCTCGCTAGGCACCGTGCTCTTGGTGATCGTCTGTCCGGGCGCGAAGAACTCTCCCGGGTTCCCGGTCGACACCAGGTCCAGGTACTGCTCGCCGATCGCCGACACCGAATGCACATTGGCCGACGCATCGATCGGAACCTTGTAGCGGCTATCGATGCTGAGCGTCGCCCGGGCACCATGTTTCGTCGGCTCGACCTTGGTGACCCTGCCGATCTGGATCCCTCGGTAGGTCACATTCGACGTGCGATACAAACCGCCCGACGCCGGCAGCTCCGCGACCAACCGATACTGACCGACCCCGAGCTGGCTGGGAATCTGCAGGTAGTACCAGCCCAATGCAACCAGTGCCGTCACCGTCAGCGCAGCGAACACCATCAGCTGCGCGCGGATGAAGCGAGTCAACATCGCTTACTCACCCCGCTCCACGGGGGCATCGGCCGGGTTCGGCGTGAACCGGATGTCGGGAATCATCGTTGCGGGGTCGCGGCCCCACGACTGTTCGAGTGCGCGCAAGGCTCCGGAAAACCCTGTGCCGGTGAAAATTGCATTGTCGACGGCGCTTAGTGTCAGGTCCAATGCGCCGGAGACATTGATGTAGTCACCGCGGACGATTTTGGGCACGCTGTCGATGGTGAACGGCGGTGACAATAGGAATCTCAAGGCCTCAACCACGTACGGCGCGGCACGGCCGAGTTGGGTGAGCGGCCGCTGAAGCTGACTCAAATCCTGATGCAGATCGCCCTTCGCGGCCGACAACGTCTGATCCACGACATTACTGATCCGCCCCACCGTGTCGACGGTGTTGGCGAATAGGTCGCGCTGCTTGGCGAAATGCTCGACCAACGGGGGGAATTCGGTCAGGACCTGGTCCAGTGTGTCCGTGCGCTTACTCACATAGGACAGCAGCCGATCGGTGGAGTCGATGGTGTGGCCGATGTCGTCGCGCTGCAAGTTCAGCTCGCGGGCGAAGGTGTCCAGCTTGGCGAGAAAATCCCGAATCTGCTGGGCACGCCCGGCCAGAATCTTATAGACCTCGTTTTGGATCACCTCGAGATTCGCGACGCCGCCGCCGCGCAGCACCATGGCCAGGCTGGCCAGCGTCTGCTCGGTGGAGGGGTACGCCGACGAATTTGTCAGCGAGATGGTGTCACCGTTTTTCAGCGGCTGTGGTGACGGGTTCAGTGGTGCCGCCAGCTCCACGTGCTGAGAACCCAATAGGCTGGTCTGTCCGATCTTGGCGGTGGCATTCTTCGGGAGCTTGACACCCTTGTCCAGGCCGATGGTCAGGGTGGCGACCCAGTTCTTCAGGTTGATCGCGCGGACGGTGCCGACGAATACGTCGGCCACCAGCACCCGGCTATTACCGTTGAGCGCCAGCGAATTGGGCATCTGAACGTAGATGGTGTAGGAGCCTTTGCCACTGCCAGGGCCACCGGGCAAGGGCACATTGGCAACACCCCGCCAGTGCCCGCACGATGTCAGCACCACCGTGGCCGACAGCAACGCCAATGCCTGCCAAGCCTTGTGGCGAACCAGCTGCATCGCGCCGATCAGAGGTTGTCGGTTCGGCTTGCCCGTCGCGCGTACCGCGCTCCTCGTGCGCCTCACAGGCTGTCGGTTCGGCTTACTCCTCGCGCGTACCGCGCTCGTCGTGCGCCTCACTGCCCCGGCCCTGTCGGTCCAGGCGCCGGCGGAGGCGCCGTCGGCGAGGGCAGCGGTTGCGGATACCACGGCGGCGGTAGCGGGTTGTTTTCGTCGTAGGCATTCGGCGGTCCGGTCATGTTCTGAGCTGGGGGTGGCGGTGCGATGTTTGGGCCGCCCATCAACTCGGCCAAGGATGCCGGCGTCAGCAGGTTCGCCGTGGCCGGCTGGACCTTGACCCCTTGCATGCCCGGCGCAACAATCCATCCCGGCTCTGAGTTGCGATGGGACCACGGGGTATCCGGTGAGAAAATCCCGGGAACGGTGGTGTCCTTGTAGCCGGGCGGCGGCTGCAGGCGCGGCTCCGAGTAGGCGACATTCTTCGGCAATGTGTCCGCGGAGCTGAAAAAGTTCACACCGGAGGGGAAATAGTTGAACTTGAACGCATCCATGATCGGTGCCAGGTACTGCGCGCAAAGCTCGGCCGAATCTTGATAGCCGAGTCGACTGCCGGCCTGAATCGCGCTGCAAATGAACTGCAATGGGTTGGCGAAGTTGGTCAGCGCAGCCACGCCGGTCAAGCTGCCATGGGCCGGCTCATAGATCCCGAGCACGTTGGCGGCCATGTTGGGCAGGATGTGCAGCCCGGTCTCCAAACCCTCGCGTGGTTCCGGCTGCACGATTGCGGTGGTGGTCTCGCCGAGGTTGTTGAAGTCGTGTGCTAGTACCTCTCGGTTCTCGGTCAAGAATGTGCTCGCGGTGGACAGCAGGCTGTCGGTTTGTTGGATGGCGTTGGCCGCTGCGTGATCGGAACTGGTAAGCCTGTCGGTGATTTGGGACAGGTCTTTGTTCAGCGCGACGAACTGCTGATCGTCTCTGTGCAGCGCATTGACGAACAGCGCGAGGCTGTGCAGCACCGAGAAGAAATCCCCGCGGCCTTCGTCCAGGGTGGTCAGTGCGGCCGACAAGCTGTCCAGCGTGTTGTTGATCTGCTTGCCCTTGCCCGCCAGCCCGTCGGCGAAGGATTCGATAACGTCGCCGAATGGCCCTTTCTTCTGATCTTTGGTCGGGCCGAGACTGTTGATGATGTGAGTGATGTTGTTGCGCAGGTCATCCCACTCGACCGGCACCTGAGTGCGGTCTTCGGGGATCACCGCATTATCGGCCAGCACCGGTCCACCCTTGTACGGTGGCTCCAACTGAATGCTCCGTGAAGCCACCAGTGTGGGGTTGAGGATCACCGCTTGCGCGCTGGCGGGCACCTTGTATTTGTTGGAATAGTGGAAAGTGACCTTCATCTTGTCGCCGACGGGTTGGATATTGTCAATCGCACCGACGCGGATGCCCATGATGACGACCTTGTCCCCGGCGTAAAGCGCGTTGGTTTCCGGAAAATAGGCCACGGCAGTGTTGTTGGTCAGCTTCTTGTAGAGCTGCCCACCCACCAGAGCAGCGACGAGACCGCCTGCCAGTAGTAGTGATCCGACGATCACCGCCATGCGCGATACGCGCGGCAGTTGGAGTTTGTGGATATCGAAGATCGTGCTCATCGACTGTTACCCCCCATCTCCGCCGGGTGTGATGAACGGGGCCGGTAGCTGTGGGCCGGGGCCCGGCGGTGCCGCGGGTCCGGGCGGCAGTCCGGGCGCGAAGGTCGACGGCGGCGGCGTCGGAGCGGCCGGCTGCAACCCTTCCCGGCGCGCCCCGGGTGGCGCGTTGGGCGGGAGCGGCACGGGTGTGCCCGGAACGTCCGGAGGCGCAATTCCCGGCCGCCCGGCGTCCGGGATCCCCGGCGTCGGGGGCAGGCCATTGGGATTCGGCGGTGAGGAGAGCACGTCGGGCAACGCCGGATACGGCCCGTTGGGCCCGAAGGGACCCTGACCTTGATCGACGCCCGCACAGGGCATCGGGTTGCCCGGCCGCGGTGACATCTCCGGCGGCGGCGCATACGAACACGGCGATCCGGGCGCCACGGCCGGCCCCGGGTGATCCGGGGTGCCTTCCAGCACCGGTGGCGCCGGCGGCGGCGCACCGTTGGGGAGGCGTCTGCCGTTGGGGTCGGGCCACTGGAATGCGGGCAATCCCGCGCTCCGCCAGAAGTTTTCCGGGTCGAGCCCGCGCTTCTTGAACGCCGCGTCCACCCATGGCTGCAGCATCCAGTACGGCAGCAAGTTGCCGACCATCACCTTGAAGTAGGGTCCGGAGCCGACTGCCTCGCTCAACGCCGCGGTGTAGTTGCGCAGCGTGGTCAGCACGTCGGCAAGGTCTTTCTTGTGCGCAACCAGCATGTCGGTGAGAGATCGCAGTTGTTCAAGTAGGTGATGCAGGTTGGGGTTGTCCTTGATGAGACCCTGCACCTGGACGGAAAAGGCCGACACGTTGGCCAATAGTGCGTCAATGGCTCGTCCACGCTCGTTGAATGCGGCCAGCAACTCCTGGGTGTTCCGCAGCAGCGCGTTGATCTGTTTACTGCGGTCACCGAGGACCCCCGCCACCTTCCTGGCCTCCGCGAGCAGATGTTTCAATTGCTCGTCGCGCTTGCCGAGGGTGTCGGAGAACTTGGCCACCCCATCGAGGGCCGCGCTCAGGTGCGGGTAAGTTTGGTTGATGGTCTGCGACAACACATTCAGCGATTTCTTGACGGTGTCGATGTTCCAGCCCGAGGCGGCTTTGGTGACGTCGAAGAACGCGTCGTAGATCTGATAGGGAGTGGTGCTCTGACCCAACGCCAATACCGCGCCCGGTCGCAGTGGCCGGCTACCTCGTGGCTCGATCTCGAGCACCTTCTTGCCCAGCAGTGTGTCGGTGCGGATCGCCAGCCTGCTGTCGGTACCGATGGTGCGCGTGCCGGTCGAAAACTTCATCGTGACGTGGTCCCCGTCGATCTTGAGGTCTTGCACCGTGCCGACGTCCATGCCGAGGATGCGTACCTTGTCGCCTTTGCTCAATCCGCCGGAGTCGCTGAACTGGGCGTAGTAGCTCGCGGTGGCGAACAACATCGGCAGGCTGCTAAAGCTCTGTCCCACACCGACAACAAGCACCACCACAGCGATGGCCAAGGCTCCGACACGCACCCGGTTGGCAGGTTGCAGCGTTCTCATTGCAGCGTGCACCTACCTGACGGCTGCGCCCACAGCTTGACCGAACGAACCGGCCCGCCCGGCTGAAGCCCGTTGACCTTGAGGGCAAGGTCGCAGAGATAGAAGTTGAAAAAGTCGCCGTAGATGCCGCTGGCGCGTCCGACGATGTTGAACGCGGCGGGCAGCTGTCCCAACATGTCGCCGAGCCTGTCGCGTTGCTCGACCAGCGGCCCGGTGACTGTCTCCAAGCGACCGACCGTGTCGTGCAGCAGGGCCCGGTTGTCGGCCAGCAGGTCGGCCACTGTTCCCGCCGCATCGCTGATATGCGCGGTCCCTGCCGCGAGGGGAGCGGCTCGGTCTTTCAACCCGGTGATGAGTACCTCGAATTTATCGATCGTCTCGTCGAACTGTTTTCGATGCCGAACCGTGGTGTCCAGCACGGTGTTCAGGTTGGTAATAACCTCACCGATCGCCTGGTCGCTTTCGGCCAAGCGGTCGGTGAGCTGCGCGGTCTGGTCCAGGATGTCGCTGATGGTGCCGCCCTCCCCCTGGAAGACGGTGATGATCGATGAGGCGATTGAGTTGACTTTCTGCGGATCCAGGGCGCGAAACAGCGGCTTGAAGCCACCGATGAGCGCGTCGAGGTCCAGGGCTGGCTCGGTGCGGGAGAGGGGAATGAATCCGCCTGGAGGTAAAGCACTTTCGGCGCCCTTCCCGGTTCCTCGGCCGAGTTCCAGATACCGGTTACCGATGAGATCCTGATAGCGGATCTCCGCGGTCGTCGACTGATACAGCTGTACCGCGCGGTCGACGGAGAAATCGACACGTATTCGCTTGTCGCCCTCGGCCAGGTCTACCTTTTTGACCTTGCCGACTTCCACACCTGACGCACGGACGAACTGACCGGCACGTAAGCCGCTGGCGTTGGTGAACTCCGCGGAATAGGTGTTGGTCCGGTCGAAGCGCACCTGACCGAAAACCACGACGATGATTGCGGTGAATAACAACTGCACGGATGCGACAGCTGCGAGCCGGATGACCGTACCGGTGATTCTCATGGGTTGATCGTGTTCTCCCCGTACTGGCGCCCCCACACGTATTCGCTGGCGAGGGGCTGGCTGAGCTCGAAATGGTTGTACGGCGCAATGCTGTTGCCGGAGTCCATCACCAGATACGGCGCCGGCCACAGATCACGGGTGATCGGCTGCCAGCAACCTGGCGCGCCGCCGGGTCCGCCCCGTCCGTTCACCCGCGGCAAATTGTCCGGGTACACGTACGGGTTCTCCGTTCCGGCAATCGCGACGCCGAGCTGGGCCGCGTAATGGTTGCCGCTCTCCAGAAACGCGACTCTGGGGGCAAGTTCGGCCAAGTTTCGGAAGGTGCAGAACACTTCCGGGCTGTAGGTGTCGAGTAGGTGTGTGGTCGGCGATAGGTCGGCGAGAAGGCGGATCAAATACGGCTTGCTGCGGGTGAAAATGTCTTCCCCGGTGTTGGCGAAGCCGGACGCGGCCAACAACGCAGCATCCAGTTCGGCCTGATGCCTGTTGAGCGTGCGTGCTGTGGTCACCGCATTCTTAAGCGCGTCAAAGAGATCCGGTGCGGCGTTGGCATAGACATCGCCGAGGGCCGCAAGCTGCTGGATGTCATGGCGGATCGTCGGCATTTGTGGATTCAGGTCGTCGAGGATCCTGTTGCCGTTGACGATCGACTGACCGAACTTTTCACCCAACCCGCTTAACGCCTGCGCCGCCGCGCTCAGCGTGAGGTTCACCTTGACCGGGTCGATGCTCTGCGAAAGCTCTATGAGTGTCTGGAACACCGTATTGAACTCCGTTGTGATCGATGTCGCGTCAATCACTGTTGCGGGTGTGATCGGCTGCGACGAAGGGTCTTTCGGAGAGGTGAACGACACATACTTGTTGCCGAACACCGTGGTCGCCTGGATTTTCGCGACCACGTTGGCCGGAATGAAGTCGACGTACTTTGGATCGACATCGAGCGCGAACTTGGCCGCCGGCTTGCCATGATGCTCGACCTCGGAAATACCGGCTACCCGACCGATGCTCACGCCGTTGTAGGTGACCTTCGAACCCCGATCCATCACCAGACCGGCACGGGATGCCAGCATCGTCAACCGAGTCTTGGCGGTGAAGTCGCCGCGAAACTGTCCGTATATCAACGCAAGCACCAGCGCGCAAGCCAGAAACAGCCCCACCGCCGCCAAGGTGTCCGGCCAGGTTCGGGGCTTGCGGTCCTTCTTCTTTTTCACTGGGATCGTCATCGCCGGCTTACACCGTGAGGTTGAAGTTCGGGTCGACGCCGTAGAGCGCGAGCGACGTCAGCAAGACGACGATCACCGTTGACACCAACGAGAAGCGCATCGATCGGCCGACGGCCTCCCCCACACCGACCGGGCCACCGCTGGCGTTATATCCGTAATAGCAGTGGGTGATCATCACGATCACCGCCATGACGATGACCTCCGCTCCCGACCAGAACACGTCCTCGGTGCGCAGGAACGTTTGAAAGTAGTGCTCGTAGGTGCCGACCGACTGGCCGTAAAAGAGTGTGGTGACAACCTGTCCCGACACGAAGGACATCACGAGCGCCATCGCGTACAGCGGAACGACGACGACCAGTCCCGCCATCAGCCGGGTTGACACCAGGAACGCGACCGACTTGATGCCCATCACCTCGAGCGCATCGATCTCCTCGCTGATCCGCATGGCCCCCAACTCGGCCGTCGCGCCGGCACCGACGGTGGCCGCCAGCGCAACGCCGGTCACCACGGCGGTAACCACCCGGACGTTGGCCAACGCGGCGAAGAATCCGGTGAACGCCTCGACGCCGATGTTGCCCAGCGATGCGAAGCCCTGGATGGCGATCAGTGAGCCGCCGGACAGCGTCACGAAACCGACGATCGCGGCGGTGCCGCCGACGACGGCCATCGCACCGGTGCCCATGCCGATCTGGGCGATCAGGCGCAGCGTCTCCCTGCGGTAGTGCCGCAGCGCCCACCCGATCGACCAGCCGCCCACGACGGCGAACCTGGTGAGGTGCCCGGCCTTGTTGAACGCCCGGATGGAGCCGCCGGCGTAATGGTTGAAGTTCGCGACGGCGCGTGGAAAGCGCGCGCGCACGACGGCAGCGGTCGACATGTCAGCGGCCCGTCCCGAACCGCACGCCGATGGTGGTCAGCACCACGTTGACCGCGAACAGGGCGAGCACGCACAACACCAACGTCTCGTTGACGGCGACGCCCACTCCTTTGGGACCGCCCTTTGTCGTCAGTCCGCGGTAGCAGCCCACTAGGCCGGCGATCGTTCCAAATATCGCGGCCTTGATCGTCGCAATGATCACCTCCGGCAGACCGGTCACCAGGGTCAGCGTCGCGAGATACGCGCCACCCGATACGTTCTGCAGACCGACGCCGAAGATGAAGCCACCGACCAAACCGATGGTG
>Ga0210386_10001318_pt1 | contig 22185 bp, 18 predicted proteins | sample IncBWH32OmetaG_FD_160091 | JGI IMG/M metagenome (GOLD analysis project Ga0210386, IMG submission 160091) | Forest soil microbial communities from Barre Woods Harvard Forest LTER site, Petersham, Massachusetts, United States - Inc-BW-H-32-O ...
ACGGCGGCAGAGCCTTCCCGGACATGGTGCTCGTCCTGCAGGCCGAAGGCGTGAGGATCGACCTGCGCGGCGCGCTGTTCGTCGATCGCCACAACGTCACCTCGACGACGTTCAGGACGATCCCGGACGTCCCGATCCGCCGTTTGGACCTGGTCCTGCCCGAGGGCAATCGCTCGGTGCTGGTTGCGAGCGCCGGCCTTTGCACGAAGAGGCCCCTGCGTATGTCCACGGCGATCACGGGCCAGAACGGCGCCCTGGTGAAGCAGACCGTGAAAGTCGCCGTCGCAGGGTGCGGACGCGAGAACAACAAGCGGCCCCGTGGCGGCGGCGGACCGCGGAAGAAGCGCGACTCGACGCGCAGCTGAGCGCCGGTTCCCGGCGGCGTCGTGTTTCAGTACCCCTAATTCCCCCGGATATCGGGCGAGCCGGCCCAAGCGGCATTTACGCTTGCGAGGCGTCGGCGCCGACCACTCTCGGACGGCGCGATTCCAACGTCGAGGAGAGCATTAGATGCCGGCCCAATCGATCGGTGCGACCCCTGCCGCGGGTGCGGCCGCCGACCCCGCCGTTGCGATCGGTGCGCCGCCTTGGTAGCCGTCGCGCCGCGTGCGCGCTGCAACGTCGAGGTTGCGCCCAAGCGATCGGCGAGCCGCGAGCGCGAGGACCGATCGACACGCGCCAGCATGGCGAATCTGCAGCACGCGCGGGTGCTGGCCGCGGCGACGGAAGTGATCGAAGAGCTTGGCTATGCGCGCATGACCGTGAGCCTGGTCATCGGCCGCGCGAGGGTTGCCCGAGGGACGTTCTACGAGCTCTTTGCCAATCGCGAAGACTGCTTCCTGGCGGTGCTTGAACGAGCGGTTGAACGGACGGCTCAGCTCGCCGCTGAGGCGTACGCGCAGGAGACGAGTTGGCGCAAGGGCATGCGCGCCGCACTCGAAAGCGTCCTCGTCTCGATGGAAGACGAACCTGGTCTGGCGCACGCGTGCGTCGTCGAAGCGCTTGCCGGCGGACCTCGAGTTCTCCGGCTTCGCGCGGCAACGCTGCGTGACCTGGCGCGGGTCCTCGACGAGGGACGAAACGCGTCGGCGGCACGCCGCGATCCACCGGCGATCACCGGCGAGGGCGTGGCCGGGGGGATCTGCTCGATTCTTCACAACAGGCTGTGCGAAGAGACCAAAAAGCCACTCACGGACCTCCTCGGTCCGCTCATGAGCATGGTCGCCTTGCCGTATCTGGGCGTACGGGCCGCTGATCAGGAGCTGAGCAAACCCGCGCACGGGCCGGCGCGAGTCAGAGCGCGAAAGGTGTCGCGCGGCGCCGAGGCGGATGTCCTGCGGGAGCTGACGATCAGGCTCACTTATCGGACCGCGCGCACGCTGACCGCGATCGCCGAAAATCCCGGCGCGAGCAACCGCGACATCGGATCCGCCGCGGGAATCGCCGATCAAGGCCAGATCTCAAAGCTGCTGCAACGCCTGGCGCGGCTCGACTTGATCGAGAACACGGGGCTCGGTCAGCCCAGTGGAGCGTCGAACGCCTGGTGGCTGACCGACCGCGGCAAGCGGCTGCAGAGGGCGGCGTGGGCGCGCTGAGGTGCGCCGGGGCGAGCACGCCAGCCATACCTTCGAGCAGCTGCTGACATGGCGAGGGAAGCTTCGATTTGGCTCTGCATTGGGCTTCCTTGGCCTGTAGCTCCCGATTTGCTCCCGAATGATGGTCAGAGGCAGGCGGCGTCTGCCTCTGAGTGAACTGGCTCTAAATAGTTGGATCGTCGGGTGCTGCCGCGAGCCCTGGCTTGACGAGGTCCTTGAGGTCGGCGCTCACGAGCATCCAATCGTGCTCCCGGGCGGTGGCGACGTAGGCGGCGTCGTAGGCGGTGAGGTTGTGCCTTATGGCGATCGCGATCGCGTCCTCGGCGAGTATCTGGTTGACTCGCGCGAGTGCTCCTTCGCTGCGCTTCAGCAAGGTCTGGGAGATTCGCGCTGCGACTTCGGGTCTGCCCTTGACGACGCCGACGACGTTGGCTACCTCGTACAAGGTGAGATCAAGCGCGGCGAGCGGTCGCGCCGGGTCGAGGACGAGGGCTCGAGCAGGGATATGGTACCTGTCCTGGGAGTCGACGGCGGCTATCCAGACGCTGGCGTCGAGGAGCAGCGTCAACGCGAGCGGCGGTCGGCGCGGATCAGATTCGTGGCATTTCCGCCCAAACGCACAGGGTCCCCGAGCAACGCTTCGATTCCAGATCGCTCCTGGTTTGCGCTGATATTCAACTCGCGTTCAGCGAGTTCCCGCAAGAAGCCGCTGCGAGTGGCACGCCGAGCACGTGCGTGCGTGTCGATGCGCTCCAGCAGATCCTCTGGTAGCGAAACCATGACCTTCGCGGAAGAGCGCTTCACCGGCATGGTCCGCCGTTTTGCCGCCATGGCCAGAGTATATCCAGTACTGCCAGGGATGGATCTTAGTGGCGGGGGGAGGATTCGAACCTCCGAAGGCAGAGCCATGTGGTTTACAGCCACACCCCTTTGACCGCTCGGGAACCCCGCCAAGGGCGAGCGTCAGTTTAGGGCGTCGTCCGCGTTCGGGTGCTCGCGCGCGCCGGCGGCGGCGGCGGCGCTAGGAAGCCTCGCGCAGCTGCTGCGCGTCGGGCAGCGTCTGCAGCTTCTTCAGCGTGCGGTTCTCGATCTGGCGGACGCGCTCGCGCGTGATGTTGAACGCGCGGCCGACCTCCTCGAGCGTGCGTGCGCGGCCGCCGACGATGCCGTAGCGCAGCTCGAGCACCTCGCGCTCGCGGCGCGGCAACGAGGCGAGCACGCGCGTGATGTTCTCGCGGCGCAAAGCGTCTGAGGCGATCTCGAACGGCGACTCGGCGGAGACGTCCTCGACGAAGTCGGCGAGCGCCGAGTCGTCCTCCTCGCCCATCGGCTTCTCCAGCGAGATCGGCTGCTGCGCGAGGCGCAGCACGTCGCGCACCTCGCGCACGTCGCATTCGAGCTCGACGGCGATCTCCTCGACGGTCGGTTCGCGGCCGAGCTGCTGGATCAACATGCGCTCGGCGCTGATCAGTTTGTTGAGCCGCTCGACCATGTGCACCGGGATGCGGATCGTGCGCGCCTTGTCGGCGAGCGCGCGACTGACGGCCTGTCGGATCCACCACGTGGCGTACGTCGAGAACTTGTAGCCGCGGCGATGGTCGAACTTCTCGACGGCCCTGATCAGGCCGAGCGAGCCCTCTTGGATCAGGTCGAGGAACGTCAGCCCGCGTCCGACGTAGCCCTTGGCGATCGACACGACGAGGCGCAGGTTGGCCTCGACCATGTGCTGCTTGGCGGCGATGTCGCCGCGCTCGATGCGCTTGGCGAGCGCGACCTCCTCTTCGGCGCTCAGCAGCGGCACGCGGCCGATCGACCGCAGGTAGAGGCGCAGCGAGTCGAGGCTCGGGTCGGCCGAGAGCTCGCTCTGCGCGTGCTTGAGCTCTCGCAGGCGCGCGCGCACGCCGCGCGTTTCCTCGTCGCGCTCATCGTCGTTCTCGTCCTCGTCAGGCTCGAGCGCGTCGTCCGGTCTCGAAGCGACGGGATCGACGCGGTCGGCGTGCAGCTCGGCCGCGGGCTCGACGTCGACGATCTCGACGCCGTGTTCCTCGAGATGGCTGAACAGGTCGTGCGCCTGCTCGCTGCTCAGCTCGGCCTCCTCGATCGCGGCCTGCAAGCTCGCGGCGGTCACGAAGCCCCGCTCGCGACCGCTCGCGAGAACTCCCTGCACCTCTTCCAGTTCGACCACGCTCTCCGTGGCGACCGCCGCAGCCTCGAACTTCTCGCTCAACCTGGACCCCCAGATCATCCGGCTCCGCCGCTTGATCGTCCGTTTGGCCGAGTGCGGATTGATACCAGAATCGACGGTCGCTCGTTCGGGTGTCTCGGATGGGCGTCCGGCGGCGGGCGCCCGCGCTACGCTGCCCGTCGTGCACGGGATCTCCTCCAGCGCCGCGCCGTCGGCCAAGGAGCGCTTCGGCGGTGACGTGCAGGCGCGCGCGCCGCGCGTCGCGGTCGGCCTGTCGCGCGTCGGCGTGACGGGCGTCGAGAAGGTCATCCGCATCCGCGACGAGCTGTTCTTCGCCCGCCTCGAGTGCTTCGTCGACCTCGGCGCCGAGCAGAAGGGCGCGCACATGTCGCGCTTCGAGGAGGTCGTCAACGAGGCGATCGGCGAGGTCGTCCTGAGCGAGTCGCCGTTCCGCGCGGAGACGCTCGCACAGCACATCGCCGAGCTCGTGCGCGCGCGCCAGCAGGCCGAGCGCGCCGAGGTGACGATCGCGGCGCGCTACCCCGAGCACAAGCCGGCGCCTGTCTCCAACATTCAGACGCAGGAGATCTACACGCTGCACGGGCGCGCCGTCGCGTTCGCGCACGGCACGCGTCGAACGGTCGGCGTGTCGGCGACGGGCATGACCGCGTGTCCGTGCGCGCAGGAGCTCGTCGCGGCGCGAGCGCGCGAGCGCCTCGCCGAGGACGGTTTCAACGAGGCCGAGATCGAGCGGATCATCGATCGCGTGCCGGTCGCGACGCACAACCAGCGCGGCCTCGCGACGTTGCAGATCGGCTGTATCGAGGAGTGCGTCGAGGAGATCGACGCGTCGACGCTGCTGGCGATCGCCGAGTCGAGCATGTCGTCGGAGATCTACGAGCTGATGAAGCGCTCCGACGAGGTCGAGGTCGTCGAAAAGGCGCACCGGCGCCCGCGCTTCGTCGAGGACTGCGTGCGCGAGATGATCGCCGGCGTCGTGCGCGAGCTGCCGCAGCTCGACGGCGCGAGCTTCGTCTCGGCGCGCCAGGAGAACCTCGAGACGATCCACCAGCACAACGTCGTCGCCGAACGCCACGGGACGCTCGCCGAGCTGCGCGCCGAGCTCGAGTCGGGCGCGCCGGCCGCGCGCCAGACGAGCCTCGAGCGATGGCTCGACGCCGGCCGGCCTGACGCTTAGCCGCGCGCGCCGCGCGCCTGCGCCTGCGCCATCTGGCGGCGCAGGTCGAAGAAGTAGTCGAGCCCGGAGAGGACGGTGACGGCGACGGTGACGTAGAGCAGCAGCGAGACCGACAGCGGCGTGCCGTGCACGGCGATGACGGCGAGGATCGCGGCGATCTGCAGGCACGTCTTGACCTTGCCGAGCAGGTTCGCGCCGGCGACGACGCCGTACTGCGCGGCGCCCATCCGCACGACCGTCACGGCGAGCTCGCGCGTGATGATCACCATCGCGATCCACGCGGCGAGGCGTTGCAGCGAGACGAGCGCGATCAGCGCGGCGACGATCAGCAGCTTGTCGGCGAGCGGGTCCATCAGCTTGCCGAAGTTCGTCACCGAGCCGCGCGCGCGGGCTAGATAACCGTCGATGAAATCGGTGAGTGAGGCGAGCGCGAAGACGACCGCCGCGAGCACGTCGCCGGCCGGCGTGTTGCCGAGCAGCGCGACGACGAGCACCGGCACGAGCATGATCCGCAGGACGGTCAGCACGTTGGGTAGGTTCAGTGGGAACATCGAAACGCACGATATCCGCGACGCGAAAGGAGCGCTCGATGAACACGCGCACGCTTGGGCCGGACGGACCGGCGGTCTCCGAGATCGGGCTCGGCTGCATGGGCATGTCGGCGTTCTACGGCGCGGCCGACGAGAGCGAGGCGCGCGCGACGCTCGCACGCGCGCTCGAGCTCGGCTGCAACTTCCTCGACACGGCCGACATGTACGGGCCGTACACGAACGAGGAGCTCGTCGGCTCGGCGATCGCGTCGCGTCGCGATGACGTCTTCCTCGCGACGAAGTTCGGCATCAGGCTCGCCAAAGCCGACGATCTGATCAACCGCACGATCGACGGCGGCGCCGCGTACGTGCGCGAAGCGTGCGACGCGTCGCTGCGGCGCCTCGGCACGGATCGCATCGACCTCTACTACCAGCACCGCGTCGACCCGCGCACGCCGATCGAGGAGACCGTCGGCGCGATGGCCGAGCTGGTCGCGGCCGGCAAGGTCCGCCATCTCGGCCTGTCGGAGGCGAGCGCCGAGACGATCCGCCGCGCGCACGCCGTGCACCCGATCACGGCGCTGCAGACCGAGTACTCGCTGTGGACGCGCGACGTCGAGGCGGAGATCTTGCCGACGCTGAACGAGCTCGGGATCGCGCTCGTCGCGTACTCGCCGCTCGGGCGCGGTTTCCTCTCCGGACGCTTCACCTCGCCCGACGAGCTCGATCCGAGCGACTACCGCCGCCACGGTCCGCGCTTCACCGGCGAGAACCTGCAGCGGAACATCGTGCTCGCGCAACGCGTGCGCGAGCTCGCGGCCGAGCGCGGCGTGACGCCGGCGCAGCTCGCGATCGCATGGGTGCTGCACCGCGGCGAGCACGTCGTGCCGATCCCAGGCACGAAGCGCGTCGCCTACCTCGAAGAGAACCTCGCGGCGGCCGACGTCGAGCTGAGCGACGCCGACGTCGAGGCGATCGCCGCCGCGCTTCCGGCCGCCGCCGGCACGCGCTACCCGGAGGCGATCATGGGGCAGGTCAACATCTGAGGCCGGCGCGTCGGCTCGCTGTGCGCGACGCGCCCGCTAGGGTGGCGTCCATGCCACTGATCCCGATGGTCATCGAGCGCACGGCGCGCGGCGAGCGCGAGTTCGACATCTACTCGCGCCTGCTGAACGAGCGGATCATCTTCGTCGGCACACCGATCGACGACCAGATCGCGAACCTCGTCGTCGCGCAGCTGTTGCACCTCGAGAGCGCGGACCCGGAGAAGGACATCTCGATGTACATCAACTCGCCGGGCGGCAGCATCTACTCGGGGCTGGCGATCTACGACACGATGAACTTCGTCAAGCCCGACATCGCGACGATGTGCGTCGGCGTCGCGATGTCGATGGGCTCGCTGCTGCTCGCCGGCGGGACGCCGGGCAAGCGCGCGTCGCTGCCGAACTCGCGGATCTTGATCCACCAGCCGTCGGCGGGCTTCCAGGGGCAGTCGACCGACATCGAGATCCACGCGCGCGAGATCCTCAACGTGCGCCAGCGGATCGACGAGATCTACGCGAAGCACACGAACAAGCCGACGGAGGAGGTCCGCGCCGACATGGAGCGCGACCGCTTCTTCACGGCCGAGCAGGCGAAGGAGTATGGCCTGATCGATCGCGTGCTGCAGAGCCACTGACGCAACCGCCGGCGCTCGCCGCCGCGGTCCTGGCGGGCGACTATGCTCGCGACGGACGATGTCAGCCCTGACCCCGTTCGAGCGCGTTGCGCTGCTGGCGATCGCGCTGCTGACGGCGCTCGCGGGCGTCGCCGACTACGGGGCGTGGACGCCGGTGCTGAGCTTCGCGCTGGCGACGCTCGCGCTCGCGGGGCTCGCGTGGATCGTCTCGTTCGCGACCGGCCACCTCGGCGACCGCTTCGGGCCGGGCGTGACGGGGATGCTGCAGTCGACGCTCGGCAACCTGCCGGAGCTGTTCGTCGTGATCTTCGCGCTGCAGAAGGGCGAGCTCGTCGTCGCGCAGACGGCGATCGTCGGCTCGGTGCTCGCCAACGCGCTGCTCGTGCTCGGGCTCGTGATCGTCGTCGGCGCGCGCCGCTCGCACGACGGCGTGATGCGCTTCTCCAAGCGCCTGCCGCGTGACACGGCGACGCTGCTGCAGGTGACGGTGTTCATCATCGTCCTGCTCGGCCTCTCGCTCGGCTCGCACGACCCGGCGAGCCACCACGTCAAGGCGATCTCGATCGTCGGCGCGATCTGCCTGCTCGGTGTGTACATGACATGGGTCGTGCCGTACCTGCGCGCCGACACGGCGCCGGGCGAGCCGCACGATGATCCGAGCGCGAGCGACGGCGAGGGCGGGGGAGACGCGGCGCCCAAGCGCGCGCCGCGCCGGCGCGAGCTCTCGCTCGCGCTGATCCTCGCGCTGCTGCTGCTCGGCGGCGGCGCGTCGGCGTTCGTCTCGGACTGGTTCGTCGCGGCGCTGCAGCCGTCGATCGACACGCTGCACATCTCGCAAGCGTTCGCCGGGCTCGTGATCGTCGCGATCGCCGGCAACGCGGTGGAGAACGCGGCGGGGCTCGTGCTCGCGTGGAAGGGGCGCTCGGACCTGGCGATCTCGGTCGTCAAAAACTCGGTCGCGCAGATCGCGGCGTTTCTGTTCCCGGCGCTCGTGCTGATCTCGCTGGCGCTGTTGAGCACGCTGACGTTCTCGCTCGCGCCGGTCTACATCGGCGCGCTCGTGCTGACCGTGCTCGCGCTCGCGCAGATCACCGGCGACGGCGAGGCGGTCGAGTTCGAGGGCTGGTCGCTCGTCGCGCTGTACGCGATCCTCGCGACGTTCACGCTGTACGAGTGACGTCGCCGGCGCGCCCGGGCTGCGCGCCGGCCGGCGCGCACCGCCGGTGCGTCCGTCAGCCGCCGCTGAGCGAGATCCGCCCGACGCCGCAGCCGCCGCCGGCGCTGTGCAGCTGGGCGGCGCTCGGCGGATCGTCGGTCAGCAGCTGCGGCACGCTGACGGCGCGCAGACGCTTGCGCTGCAGCGCCGCGAAGATCGCGAGCAGCGCGCGCACGGTCTGCCCGCGATTCTCGTGCATCAGGATGATCGCGCCCGGGCGCAGCGCGCCGATCACGTTGCGTTCGATCTGCGCGTAGTCGGCGCCGAGCGAGTCGCCGCTGTCGACCGTCCACAGGACCTCGAGCAAGCCGTGCGCGCGCGCGATCGAGTCGATCCGCGCGTCGTGCGCGCCGTACGGCGGGCGGAACAGAAACACCGGACCGCCGGAGGAGCGTTCGAGCGCGGCCTGCGTGTCGACGATCTGCCGTTCGGCTTCGCTCGGCGCGATCGCGGTCAGCTCGGGGTGCGTGAACGTGTGATCGCCGACCGCGCCGATCGCGCGCTCGGTGCGCATCGCTCCGGGCACGAGCGAGATGTTGCGACCGACGACGAAGAACGTCGCGTGCGCGCCGTGCTTGCGGAGCTTCGCGAGCACGAGCTTCGTGTACGGGCCGGGGCCGTCGTCGAACGTCAGCGCGACCTCGTCGCCGCGCGGGCCGGCGCAGTAGATTGGCCGCGCGAGCGCGATCAGGCGCCGGATCTCGCTCGATTCACCGTCGCGCGCGCCGCTCGCCGTCGCCGCCGCGCCGCGCGCGCGAGTCGCGCCGCGCGGCTTGGCCGAGCCGCTCGCCGTCGCGGCGGCGCTCGTACGCGGCGGTCGCGCTTTCGACGCGCCGCCGGCGAGCAGCACGACGAGCGCGACGCACGCCGCGAGCACGCCGACGCTCGCGAGCAGCGTCGCGCGGCGGCGGCGGATCTGCGCGCGCCGGCCACGGCGTTCGTCGGGCTCGCGAGCGCCTGCGCGCCGTCGCGGCGGTCGCGGCTGCGCTCGTCGCATCGCGCCACCGTAACGCTCCGTCGGCTGCGCGTGTCGCATGCGGCGTGAGCGCGCTAGACTGCTCTGCACCTCGCGCTTGGGCGGGGTTTTTTCTCGTCCAGGCCCGGAATGTCAACCTTTTACGCAGGGATAACACATGGCCCGCGGAGACGTTCGGATCGCTATCACCCTCGCCTGCGAGGAGTGCAAGCACCGCAACTACCAGACGAACAAGAGCAAGCGCAACAACCCCGACCGGATCGGGCTGCGCAAGTACTGCCGCTGGTGTCGTAAGCACACCAGCCACCGGGAGACTCGCTAGCGCGGGAGCGCTGCCGTGGCCCGTGACCGCAAACGTGCAAAGCAGCGCCGCGAGCGCCGCGCGCCCGGCTCGCGCCGACCGCCGGCGAGCCAGCCGACGCGCTCGGAGGTGCCCGGCGCGCTCGACCACGCCTCGGGCGAGGCCGACGAGTTCGAGGCGGCGCTCGTGCGCGGCGCCGACGGCGTGCCGGCGCCGCCAGACGCTGCGGCCGACGCCGAGCTCGACAGCGAGCCGGTCGCGGACGGTGAGGTCGACACGGATCACCTCGACGAGCGCGAAATCGAGGCGGAGGCGCTGTCCGAGGGAGACATCGGCGCCGACCAGCTCGAGGAACCGCCCGACAGCACCGCGCGCCGTGCACCCGGCGGCGGCGGAGGACGTGGCGGCGTCACGCCCGAGCAGGCATCGGGCGCGCCGATTCGCGGCGGTAACCGCGCGATCGCGTTCCTGCGCGCAAGCTGGGCCGAGCTCCAGCGCGTGCAATGGCCCGACCGCCGTCACGTCACGCAGGCGACCGCCGTCGTGCTCGGGTTCGTCGCGATCGCCGGCGCCTACCTGGGACTCGCGGACTTCGTCGCCAAAGAAATCGTCGAATTCATCCTCTGACGGTTCGCGCCCCGTCGTTCGCAATCTTTCGTAACGCCTACAGGAGCCTCTTGAATGTTTCGCTGGTACGTCGTCAACACATACTCCGGTCACGAGAACAAGGTCAAGCACAACCTCGAGCACCGCGTCGTCTCGCTCGGGCAGCAGCGCGCCGTGCGCAACGTCGTCGTGCCGACCGAGTCGGTCTCGGAGATGAAGGACAACCAGAAGGTGACCGTCGAGAAGCGCACGATGCCGGGGTACGTGCTCGTCAACATGGAGCTCAACGAGGACTCGTGGGGCGTCGTCAAGGGCACGCCCGGCGTGACCGGCTTCGTCGGCGCCTCGCAAGAGCCCGTCCCGCTGACGCAGGTCGAGGTCGACCGGCTGCTGCACAAGGAGGTCGCGACGGCGACGCGCACGCGCGCGCAGTTCACGATCGGCGAGTCTGTCAAGGTCGTCTCGGGGCCGCTGTCGGACTTCTCCGGCGAGATCTCCGAGATCAACGACGACGCGGCGAAGCTCAAGGTGCTGGTATCAATCTTCGGCCGGGAGACCCCGGTGGAAGTGTCGTTCGATCAAGTGAAGAAGCTCTAGCGATGGCGAAGAAGGTTCTGACGACGATCAAGCTGCAGGCGAACGCCGGGCAGGCGAGCCCCGCGCCGCCGGTCGGCCCTGCGCTGGGCCAGCACGGCATCAACATCATGGAGTTCTGCAAGGCGTTCAACGCGCAGACGCAGAGCGAAACGGGCACTGTCATCCCGGTCGTGATCACCGTCTACGAGGACCGCACGTTCACGTTCATCACGAAGACGCCGCCCGCGGCCGTGCTGATCCGCCAGGCGATCAAGATCAACAAGGGCTCGGGCGAGCCGAACCGCGTGAAGGTCGGCACGATCACGCAGAGCCAGCTGCGCGAGATCGCCGAGCGCAAGCTCGCCGACCTGAACGCGCACGACGTCGACCAGGCCGCGAAGATCATCGCCGGCACAGCCCGCAGCATGGGCGTCGAGGTCGCTGCCTCGTGAGCGTCAAGCACGGCAAGCGCTACGCCGAGCACCTCGGCAAGGTCGAGCGCGAGCGCGAGTACGAGCCGGCCGAGGCCGTCGCGCTCGTGCGTAGCCTCGCGAACGCGAAGTTCGACGAGTCGATCGAGGTGCACGTGCGCACGGGGCTCAACGTCCGCCACGCCGACGAGCAGCTGCGCGGCACGATCGCGCTGCCGAACGGCGTCGGGCGCGACGTCAAGATCGCGGTCTTCGCGCAGGGGCCGAAGGTCGCCGAGGCGGAAGGCGCCGGCGCCGACGTCGTCGGCGGCGACGATCTGGCGAAACGGATCGAGGACGGCTTCGACGACTTCGACGTCGCGATCGCGACGCCCGACATGATGTCGGTCGTCGGTCGCCTCGGGCGCATCCTCGGCCCGTCGGGCAAGATGCCGAACCCGAAAGTCGGCACCGTCACGATGGACGTCGCGAAAGCCGTCGAGGAGTCGAAGGCCGGCAAGATCGAGTACCGCACCGACCGCACGGCGATCGTCCATCTGGTGATCGGCAAGGCGAGCTTCGACGACGCGCGCCTGCTCGAGAACTACGCGGCCGTCGTCGACGAGCTGATCCGCGCGAAGCCGGCCGCCGCGAAGGGCCGCTACCTGCACTCGATCACGCTGACGTCGACGATGGGGCCCGGCGTCAAAGTCGATCCCAGCCGCACACGTGACATCGTCGACGACGGCGCAGCCGTCGCGGCGTAGCGGCACGGCTCGACACAGTCCCGACACCCGACCAGGCGCCACGCTGCCGTGCTCGCCGGGTGGGCCCCGTCGGCCGGTGAAGCGGTCGTACGATCGCCGCCGAGCTGACGCGTTCAAGCTTCGCGCGCGGATGCCGAGAAGGCTGTGTGAGGGTACCTGTCAAGCATGTCTCCGACGCTGCGCTCGTCGCGGTCGCGCTGCTGATCAGCGTCCACGCTGCGCTCGCGGCGCCGATGGCCGGCGACTACCCGGGCGACGGAGGTCCGGCGCTCGCCGCGCTGCTGCACGGCAATCTCCAGGCGTTCGCGAGCGCGACGCCGGCGATGGGCGATCTATCGCTGCTGATTCGAGCGCCGTTCGCGGCGCTTGCGTACGTCGGCCGGCCGACCGAGCTCGAGATCTATCGCTGGGGCGTGCTTCCGTGCGCCCTCTCCGTGGCGGTCCTCGCACTGTGGCTCGCGGGGATCGCGCGCGCACGTGGGACTGGCGTCGTCGGCCAATGGGCGATCGTGCTCGTCGCGCTCGTCAATCCGCTCGTCAGCTCGGCGATCGCGCTCGGGCACCCAGAGGAGCTGATGACATCGAGCCTCTGTGTCGGCGCGCTGATCGTCGCGCTGGACGGGCGGATCGTGTCGAGCGCTGTGCTGCTCGGGCTCGCGCTGGCTTGCAAGCAGTGGGCAGTCGTCGCGGTCCTGCCAGTGCTGTTCGCGCTCGAGCGCGGTCGAGTCCGCGCGCTGCTCGGTGCGCTCGCCACGGCCGCGATCGTGACGGTGCCAGAGGTCGTCGGCGCGCCGATGAGCTACCTGAACAACCAGCTGTTCCTCGCCCGTGGCGAGTGGCGCGTTCCGTCGACGTCGTCGTGGTGGTGGCCGATCGCGCCGACCAGAGTTGCGCACGTGCTGCGCGACGGAAACACGGTTGCCCTGACCTACCGCCGTCTGCCGGCGATCGCCGATTCGTTGCATTCGCTGATCGTCGCCGTCGACGTGCTCGTCGTCGCCGTCGTCGCGCGCGCTCGCCGGCTGCCGCTGCGCCGAGACGACGCATTCGCCCTGATGGCGATCGTGATGCTGTTGCGCTGCACGCTCGACACCGAGACGATGCCCTACTTCCACACGGCGCTGCTGCTCGATCTGCTCGCCTGGGACGCGCTCGCGGGCGAGCGGCTGCCGTTGCGTGCGCTCGCCGGCGCGGCTGTCAGCTACGTGCTGTTCGAACGCCTGAGCGCAGGCCCGATCGAAGCCTCGAGCTTGGCGTACGCGGCTGCGACGGTCGTCGCTCTGCTGCTGTTCGTACGCACGCTCGTCGCGCGCGCGTCGAGCCCTGTGCGCCCACTGCCCAGACGCATGGCCGCCTCCGCGTAGCCGCCTGCACGCGCCGCGCCTCGCGCCGCTACACTCACGCCACAAGCGCACCGCCCGAGACCCCCGGCGTCGCCGTCGATCTTCGATCGACGGCGGAGAAGACCGGGGCAGGTTGGAGCGAGTCGGAGCGGCCGTTCAGCCGCGCTCTCTCGTCTGCCGGCACGGGCAACGCAGACCACTTCGAGAGCGACGGATAAATGAACCGAGACCAGAAGGCCGTGGCGATCGCCGAGATCGCCGCCAGCATCGATGAGTCCCACGCGATCTTCGCCGTCGACTACCGCGGCATCTCCGTGCCGCAGGTCGCCGAGCTGCGCGCGAAGCTGCGCGAGGCCGACGCGACGTTCAAGGTCGTCAAGAACTCGCTGACCGAACGCGCCGCCGACCAGGCCGGCGCGGAGACGCTGAAGGAGTACCTCGCCGGCCCGACCGCGCTGACGTTCGTGCGCGGCGACGCCGCGACCGCCGCGAAAGCGATCGCCGATTACGCCAAAGCGACGCAGCTGCTTCCGTTCAAGGGCGGCATGATGGACGGCGCGACGCTCGACGTCGAGCAGCTGCGCTCGCTCTCGCGCCTGCCCTCGCGCGAGGTCCTCTACGGCCAGCTCGTCGGCGTCGTCGCCTCGCCCGTCGGCGGTCTCGTGCGCTCGCTCAGCGCGCTCGTCGGCGGCCTCGCGTCGGCGCTCGGCCAACTGCGCGAGAAGAAGGAGTCCGGCGAGATCCCCGCGGGCGAGCCGCCCGCCGCAGAGGCTGCGCAGGCGCCGGCAGCGGAACAGGCGTCGGTGGCAGAGGCTCCCGAGGCGGAGCAAGAGGCGACGCCCGCGGCCGAGGCGCACGCGAGCGAGGACAAAGCTGAGCCGGCGAGTGAGCCGGCGCAAGACGACGACCAGCAGGCGGACGCATCGGCCGAGGCCGAGCAGGACCCCGCCGATGCGAAATCCACCAAGGAGGACTGACGAACATGGCAACCAGCACGCAGGATTGGATCGAGGAGCTGAAGGGCATCTCGGTGCTCGAGCTCGCCGAGCGGATCAAGGCGCTCGAGGAGGAGTTCGGCGTCTCGGCCGCCGCCGTCGCGGCGCCCGTCGCGGCGCCCGGCGCCGGCGGCGGCGACGGCGCGGCGGCCGAGGAGGAGAGCGGCACGGTCGACGTGATCCTCGCCGGCGCGGGCGACAAGAAGATCCAGGTGATCAAGGTCGTGCGCGCCGCGACCGGCCTCGGCCTGAAAGAGGCGAAGAGCCTCGTCGATGAGGCGCCGAAGCCGGTCAAGGAGGGCATCGAAAAAGACGAGGCCGACAAGCTCAAGCAGGAACTCGAGGAGGCCGGCGCGAGCGTCGAGGTCAAGTAGGGCTGCGCAGGCCGTCGGAGCGCCGCGGCTTCGCGGGCGACCCTCCGTCGGTCTGCTGCGCCCGGCGCTCGCCGCTTGCTCACGCGCCGGGCCGAGGCGTCCGTCTTCGCGGGCGTCTTTAAGTTTCGCTCACATTCGCCGATTTTCCGGTAAAGTGCCGGACGCTGGCCAATAGCCGCAGCCGCCCGGAAGGACCGACGTCGCGCCACATACGCGGCCGTCGAGGGCGGGGTCCGTGAGCGCCGGTGGCCCACTTCAGGGCGACGATGACCTGTGCTATCTTGACGAGTCGCGCTTCGGCGCCCTCCTCTGCCCGTCTCTCGCCCTCCGAAGGAGTCGTTTCTTGGCCGCTGCAGATGCTCTCCGGACGCGCCGCACTTTCGCGCGCCTCGACAAGACCGTTGACGTACCGAACCTGATCGACATACAGCGCCGCTCTTTCGCGTGGCTGACCGACCCCGAGAAGGGTGGCCTGCGCGAGACGATCGACGACATCTCGCCGATCGAGGACTACACAGGCAACCTCGCCGTCCAGTTCGGCGAGTTCACGTTCGACGAGCCGGTCGCCTCGCTGGAGCAGTGCCGCGAGAAGGACCTCACGTACGCGCGCCCGCTGACCGTCACGGTCGCGTTCATCAACCGCGAGACCGGCGAGATCCGCGAGCAGTCGGTTTTCATGGGCGACTTCCCGTGGATGACCGAGCGCGGCACGTTCGTGATCAACGGCACCGAGCGCGTCGTCGTGACGCAACTCGTGCGCTCGCCAGGCGCCTACCTGATGGAGCCGAAGGATCGCGAGAAGCAGGTCTTCATCGCCAACTTGATGCCCGCGCGCGGCTCGTGGCTGGAGCTCGAGATCGACAAGAAGGGCAAGGTCTTCGTGCGGATCGACCGCAAGCGCAAGCTCCCGGTGACGGTGCTGCTGCGCGCGATGGGCTACGCCTCCGACGAGGAGATCCTGCGGCTGTTCGACGACTCGCTGTACATCCGCAACACGATCGACGCCGACACCGAGGTCACGCGCACCGAAGAGGGCGCGCTGATCGAGCTGTTCAAGAAGCAGCGCCCGGGCGAGCCGCCGAGCGTCGACAACGCGAAGGCGCTGCTCAACCAGCTGTTCTTCGACCCCAAGCGCTACGACCTCACGCGCGTCGGACGCTACAAGCTCAACTCGCGGCTGAAGCAGAGCACCGACTTGGACGTGCGCACGCTGACCAAGGACGACATCGTCGCGCTGATCAACGAACTCGTGCGACTGCCGAAGGTCCTCGGCATCCCGGAGGACGGCGAGGTCGAGATCAAGGACTACGCGGCCGAGGCGATGAGCATGCCGCGCGAGCCGGTCGCCGAGCACCTCGACGAGTACGAGCACTTCGGCAACCGCCGCCTGCGCACGGTCGGCGAGCTGATCCAGGAGGCGTTCCGGATCGGCCTGTATCGGATGGAGCGCGTCGTGCGTGAGCGCCTGACGACCGAGGACGCCGACACGATCACGCCGCAGACGATCATCAACATCCGCCCGGTCGTCGCCGCGCTGAAGGAGTTCTTCGGCTCCTCGCAGCTGTCGCAGTTCATGGATCAGACGAACTCGCTCGCCGGCCTGACGCACCGGCGCCGCCTGTCCGCGCTCGGCGCCGGTGGCCTCACGCGCGAGCGCGCGCCGATCGAGGTGCGCGACGTGCACCCGACGCACTACGGGCGGATGTGCCCGATCGAGACGCCCGAGGGTCCGAACATCGGGCTGATCGGCTCGCTCTCGTCGTTCGCCGAGGTCTCCGAGTACGGCTTCGTCACGACGCCGTACCGCGTCGTCGAGGACGGCGTCGTGAGCGAGCAGGTCGTGCGGCTCGACGCGACGCAGGAAGAGGAGCTGCTGATCGCGCAGGCGAACACGCCGATCGACCCGAAGAGCGGCAAGCTGAAGGGCTCAGAGATCCTCTGCCGCACGCAGGCCGGCCAGTACGTGACGGTCGGCCCGAAAGACGTCGACCTCGTCGACGTCTCGCCCGAACAGATCTGGTCGGTCGCGACGGCGATGATCCCGTTTCTCGAGCACGACGACGCCAACCGCGCGCTGATGGGCTCGAACATGCAGCGCCAGGCGGTGCCGCTGCTGAAGACCGACGCGCCGCTCGTCGGCACCGGGATGGAGCGCCGCGCGGCGCTCGACACCGGCGACGTGCTGCTCGCGCGCAACGCCGGCACGATCGACTACGTCGACGCTGACCAGATCGTGATCGCGGGCAATGACGGCAAGAAGGACGATTACGAGCTGCAGAAGTTCATGCGCTCCAACCAGGGCACGCTGATCCACCACAAGCCGAAAGTGCGTTCCGGGCAGAAGGTCAAGGCCGGCGACGTGCTCGCCGACGGCTCCTCGACCGACCGCGGCGAGATGGCGCTCGGCAAGAACCTGATGGTCGCGTTCATGTCGTGGGAGGGCTACAACTTCGAGGACGCGATCATCCTCTCCAAGCGCCTCGTGCAGGACGACGAGCTGACGTCGATCCACATCGAGGAGTACGAGATCGACGCGCGCACGACGAAGCTCGGCGAGGAGGAGATCACGCGCGACATCCCGAACCGCTCGGAGGAGTCGCTGCGCAACCTCGACGACCGCGGGATCGTGCGCGTCGGCGCCGAGGTGATCTCCGGCGACCTGCTCGTCGGCAAGGTCACGCCGAAGGGCGAGACCGAGCTGACGGCCGAGGAGAAGCTGATCCGCGCGATCTTCAAGGAGAAGGCGCGCGAGGTGCGCGACACCTCGCTGAAGGTGCCGCACGGCGAGGGCGGCGTCGTGATCGACGTCAAGACGTTCAGCCGCGACGCCGGCGACGATTTGCCGCCGGGCGTCAACGACCTCGTGCGCGTGTTCGTCGCGAAGAAGCGCAAGATCTCCGAGGGCGACAAGCTCGCGGGCCGCCACGGCAACAAGGGCGTGATCTCGAAGATCGTCGACCAGCAGGACATGCCGTTCCTCGAGGACGGCACGCCGGTCGACGTGATCCTCAACCCGCTCGGCGTGCCGAGCCGGATGAACGTCGGGCAGATCCTCGAGACGCACCTCGGCTGGGCGGCCGCGCAGGGCTGGTACGACGACGGCACCGACGCGTACAAGGAAGCGCACGAGAACGGCGGCGCCGGCAAGGTCTACGTCGCGACGCCGGTGTTCGACGGCGCGACCGTCGCCGACGTCGACACGGCGCTCGTCAAGTGGCAGGACGCGCACACCGGGCGGATCCGCATGGACATCGACAAGTCGCGTCGCGACGGCGAGCAGGCGTCGGGCAAGATGACGCTGTTCAACGGTCGCACCGGCGAGCCGTTCGCGGAGCAGGTGACGGTCGGCTACATGTACATCCTGAAGTTGCTGCACCTCGTCGACGACAAGATCCACGCGCGCTCGACCGGGCCGTACTCGCTCGTCACGCAGCAGCCGCTCGGCGGCAAGGCGCAGTTCGGCGGTCAGCGCTTCGGCGAGATGGAGGTCTGGGCGCTGGAGGCGTTCGGCGCCGCGTACACCCTGCAGGAGATGCTCACGATCAAGTCCGACGACACGGTCGGGCGCGTGAAGGCGTACGAGGCGATCGTCAAGGGCGAGAACATCGCCGAGCCGTCGATCCCCGAGTCGTTCAAGGTCCTGCTGAAGGAGATGCAGTCGCTCGCGCTCGACGTGAACGTCGTCTCCGAGGAGGGCCAGCGCGCGGAGATCCGCGACGAAGACGACGACCTGCTGCGCGCGGCCGAGGAGCTCGGCATCGACCTCTCGGGCGTGCGCGCGAGCAGCGGCGACGCCGCCGACGAGGCCGTCGAGGGCGAGGACGCGACCGACGCCGAGGCCTCGCCGAACGGCTCCGACCCCGACGCCGCGGCGGATGCGATCGCCGCCGACGACCCACCGCTGGACCTCGAGGACCTCGAGCAGGGCGCGTCCGAGGTGGCCGAGACGTAGCGGACCGCGCCGCTTGCCGCCACGGCGCGCGGGGTCAGACCCCCGATCGGCGGCTCAGCAGCAGCGCAGCAGCACTCGCAGCACGCAGATTTCACACTCCAGCCAGAAGGGCCCCACAGTGATTGACATCAACAACTTCGACGCGATCGAGATCAGCCTCGCCTCCTCCAAGCAGATCCGCAGCTGGAGCTCGGGCGAGGTGACGAAGCCCGAGACGATCAACTACCGCACGCTGAAGCCCGAGAAGGACGGGCTGTTCTGCGAGCGCATCTTCGGCCCGACGAAGGACTGGGAGTGCTACTGCGGCAAGTACAAGCGCGTCCGCTACAAGGGCATCGTCTGCGAGCGCTGCGGCGTCGAGGTGACGCGCTCGAAGGTGCGCCGCGAGCGCATGGGCCACGTCGACCTGGCGGCGCCGGTCAGCCACATCTGGTTCTTCAAGGGCGTCCCCAGCCGGATCGGCTACCTGCTCGACATGGCGCCGAAGGAACTCGAGAAGGTCCTGTACTTCGCCGCGTCGATCGTCACGTGGGTCGACGACGAGGCGCGCGCGAAGGACCTCGACTCGCTCGAGAAGGAGGTCAACAAGGTGCTCGACTCCTACGCCGCCGAGCGTGAGGAGCGCGTGCTCGAGCTGCAGGAGTCGCTGAAGCGCCGCGAGAAGTATCTGCAGAGCGGCAAGCAGACGAACTTCAACGACGAAGACCACCTGTGGGCCGACTCGCTCGACGTCAACCTGCAGAAAATCTCCGACGAGGAGCGCGACAAGCTCGTCAAGGAGCTGACGAAGGCGTTCGAGGCCGACATCGCCGACACCGAGGCGTACATCGAGGACGCGGCCGAGCGCATGCGCAGCGTGTGGGAGCTGTTCAAGACGATGGAGCCGAAGCAGATCGAGCACGACGAGGCGACGTTCCGCGAGCTGAAGGAGCGCTTCGGCTCGTCGTACGGCTTCGGCGAGTACTTCCGCGGCGGGATGGGCGCGGAAGCGGTCCGCGACCTGCTCCAGCAGGTCGACCTCGAGGCCGAAAGGATCGAGCTGGAGGACCAGGTCAAGACCGGCAAAGGCCAGAAGCAGGCTCGCGCGGTCAAGCGCCTGAAGGTCGTCTCGGCGTTCATCCAGTCGGGCAACAAGCCCGAGATGATGGTGCTCGACGCGGTCCCCGTGATCCCGCCGGAGCTGCGTCCGATGGTGCAGCTCGACGGCGGCCGCTTCGCGACGTCGGACCTCAACGACCTGTATCGCCGCGTGATCAACCGCAACAACCGACTCAAGCGGCTGCTCGACCTCGGCGCGCCGGAGATCATCGTCAACAACGAGAAGCGGATGCTGCAGGAGGCCGTCGACGCGCTGTTCGACAACGGTCGCCGCGGCCGTCCCGTGACGGGACCGGGCAACCGCCCGCTGAAGAGCCTCTCGGACATGCTCAAGGGCAAGCAGGGACGCTTCCGCCAGAACCTGCTCGGCAAGCGCGTCGACTACTCGGGCCGCTCGGTGATCGTCGCCGGGCCGTACCTGAAGCTGCACCAGTGCGGGCTGCCGAAGATCATGGCGCTGGAGCTGTTCAAGCCGTTCATCATGGCGCGCCTCGTCGAGCGCAAGTCCGCGCAGAACATCAAGGCCGCGAAGAAGATGGTCGACTCGATGATCGGCGAGGTGTGGGACGTGCTCGAGGAGGTCATCCACGAGCACCCGGTGCTGCTCAACCGCGCGCCGACGCTGCACCGTCTCGGCATCCAGGCGTTCGAGCCGCTGCTCGTCGAGGGCAAGGCGATCCAGGTCCACCCGCTCGTCTGCCACGCGTTCAACGCCGACTTCGACGGCGACCAGATGGCGGTGCACCTGCCGCTGTCGGCCGAGGCGCAGGCCGAGGCGCGAATCCTGATGCTGTCCTCCAACAACATTCTGTCCCCGGCGCACGGCGCGCCGCTGGCGACGCCGACGCAGGACATGATTCTCGGCGCGTACTACCTCACCTACGGTCTCGAGGCCGACGAGCTGGCGAAGATCGACCGTGCCACGTACGAGCCGCGCCCGCACGTGTTCCGCACGGCGCAGGAGGCCGAGCTGTCCTACGAGGCGGGCGTCGTCAAGCTGCACGACATCGCCGAGTTCCGCTCGTTCGGGCGCGAGGGCGGCCACGTGCTGACGACGGTCGGGCGGATCATCTACAACGACCGGATCGAGCGTGCGCTCGCGGAGGCGCTCGGCGACGAGTTCGACGCGACCAAGTACACATTCGTCAACCAGTCGATGAAGAAGCGCGACACGACGCGCCTGATCGACATCCTCGTGCAGACGTACGGCGCGACGACGATCTCGCTCGTGCTCGACGCGTTCAAGGACCTCGGCTTCAAGTACGCGACGCAGGCGGGCATCACGATCTCCAAGAACGACGTCGTCGTGCCGCCGGAGAAGCAGGAAATCCTCGACAAGTACGACAAGCTCGTGGGCGACATCACGGGCCAGTACGACGACGGGCTGATCACGCAGGAGGAGCGCCACGAGGCGGTCGTCGAGAAGTGGAACGCGGCGACCGACGACGTCGCCGACGCGATGGTCGACAACCTCGACACGCTCAACCCGATCTTCATGATGGCCAACTCGGGTGCGCGTGGCTCGTTCAAGCAGATCCGCCAGCTGGCCGGCATGCGCGGCCTGATGGCCAACCCGAAGGGTGAAATCATCGAGCGCCCGATCAAGGCCAACTTCATGGAGGGCCTGTCGGTGCTCGAGTACTTCATCTCGACGCACGGCGCGCGAAAGGGTCTCGCCGACACAGCGCTGCGCACGGCGGACTCGGGCTATTTGACGCGCCGGCTGGTCGACGTCGCGCAGGACGTGATCATCCGCGAGGCCGACTGCGGCACCGAGGACCACATCGAGATGCCCGTGTTCAAGGACGGCGGCGACCCGAACGACGGCCTCGTCGGCCGCGTCGCGGCGCTCGACATCACGACCAAGCGCAACCGTATGCTGTGCGAGCAGGGCGCCGAAATCGGGCGCGACGAGTTCGACGAGATCGCCACGGCGTTCGCCGACGACCACGACAAGGGCAACGTCGTCACGGTGCCCGTGCGCTCGGTGCTGAAGTGCGAGGCGCAGAGCGGCGTGTGCCAGGCGTGCTACGGGCGCGCGATGGCGACCGGCGCGCTCGCGCAGATCGGCGACGCGGTCGGGATCATCGCCGCGCAGTCGATCGGCGAGCCGGGCACGCAGCTGACGATGCGCACGTTCCACACCGGCGGCGTCGCCGGCGCGGACATCACGCACGGCCTGCCGCGCGTCGTCGAGCTGTTCGAGGCGCGTAAGCCGAAGGGGCTGGCGAAGATCGCCGAGCAGGACGGCGTCGTCTCGATCGAGGAGACCGACAAGGCGCTGACCGTCGTGATCATCGACGACGCGGGCGAGGAGCACCGTCACTCGTTCCCGCGCCGCACGCGTCTGTTCGTCGGCTCGGGCGAGAAGATCAGCGCCGGCAA
>Ga0210386_10001319_pt1 | contig 22185 bp, 25 predicted proteins | sample IncBWH32OmetaG_FD_160091 | JGI IMG/M metagenome (GOLD analysis project Ga0210386, IMG submission 160091) | Forest soil microbial communities from Barre Woods Harvard Forest LTER site, Petersham, Massachusetts, United States - Inc-BW-H-32-O ...
CGCGAACCGACGGAAGCCGAGTATGCGCGGTACTGCGGCGAGCTCGCAGCGCAGCATCAGGCAAGCGAGCTTCGCGTGGCCATGCACGGCCGGGTGAAGCACGTCGCGCTCGACCCCGCACGCCTCGATGCGATCCTAGCCGCACACCGCGGCCGGGTGGGAGGTGACGCATGAGCAGCTACGTGTGCCTGGACTGTGGGGAGAGGGTGTCGAAGATGCTCGGGCACCTATGTGCTAGCCCGCTGTCGGCTGCGGGATCGCCGAACCCCAAGCAAGCCTACGGGGATCGGAAGGTGCCCTTGCACCTAAACCCGCCCGCGGCCCTCGCCTACATGGCGCTGGGCTTCCGGGACGGCGCCGTGAAGTACGGCCCGTTCAACTGGCGGCAGACCAGCGTCGAGGCGCAGACCTACATCGGCGCGGCGCTGCGCCACCTGCTCGCATGGCAGGACGGGGAGGAATTGGCGGACGACAGCGAGTTGCCCCATCTGGCCCACGCCCTCTCGTGCTTGGCGATCTTGGTGGATGCGCAGACGGGCGGCTTCCTGATCGACAACCGCCCGCCTGCCGGGGCGATGCCTACCGTCCTGGGTCAGTGGCAGAAGCCCGGCTTGCCGCAGCACCCCCCGGAGCCGGACCGTCCGGTGCCTGTCGAGCCACCAGGGATGCCTTCGCCGCTCGCTGAAATCCACGACGCGGGTGAAGGTGGCAGCTTCATGTCGAACCCAGGCAGCTTCACCCCGGCACACCCCTGGTAACGCCGCCGCGCGGCCTAGCGCAGACAAAAAGAGAGCCCCATCGCGGGGCTCTCTTCGTTTGTGTGTGGGGGCCGAGAGCTACGCAGCCGGCTTCGATTGCAGGGCCCGCAGAGCGGCCGAAGGGTCGGTCGCGAGCAAGGCAAGCTGGAAGCACGTGTCGCCGATGGCTTCTAGCGCGGCGTGCGCGTGGGGGAATGCGGGAGCAATCTGCTTCGCGGTGATCGTCGCGGCGTAGAGGAACATCGCGGCGTGTGACGTGACGTAATCGAATACCTTTGGCATGGAACCTCCGCGGTGAGGGAAGGAGAAGATCACAGCCCGCCAGCAGCGCTGACCGGCACACTCACGTTCGTGGTCGGGGTCGTCGTGGTGGTCGGTGTGCTTGTGGTCGCGCCGCTGGTGCTGACGCCGATGCAATCAACCGTCACATGCCCGGTGGTCACGTGTGCCGCGACCGCGCCCATGTCGCAGTCGGCGAAGAAACGGGCACCGGAAGTGCCGTCGTTGACGGGCTGGCAGGCAGCGAGCATGCCGGCGAGCGCGCCGAGGAAGAGGAGATTACGCATCATTTCGGAACCTTTCCGTGGAGCAAGCGCCAGACGCCATGCAGACCCAGGATAGCACCGCAGGTAACTGCGGTAAAGGAGAAGACGGGGAAGAGGTCCTGGTAGACAGCGCCGAGCACGCCCCCCAACAAGCCCAGCCCGCCCTGGAGGGCATCTACCCAGGGATGGTGCGGCATTGGTAGTCCCTTTTTTGACACGAGCATCATAGCAGACGGCCGAGACGGTGCGCCAGCTGGGGCGCTGGTTAATAAAAAGCTAAGGGCTGACCTGCCCTTGGCCGAGGTTCGGCGTGGACGGCGCGGGGTCCAGCATCGAGCGCGCCGCGGTGATCCCAAGGCCCTGGAGCCAAGGGGAAATCCCGCCGGCCCATTTCTGCTGCGACGGCCCGCCTTGGACCGGCGCGAGGAGGGCGCGCAGCTTCTCCGGGTCTTGCAGGGCTTGGCGCAAGGCTGCGCGGGTCGCGCTCGCCGGGTCAACCCGGCCGAGCACGCGCGAGAGGCCGGAAGAGATCTGCGGGAACCACTTGCCGCTCAAGCTACTAACGATCGCGGGCACCTGGATGCCACCGCCGACGTTCAGCTTGTGCCCGAGGGTCTGCGTCGCCGCGATGCGGAAGAGCGCTTCGGCGGCATCCGCGAGCGGCCCCTTCCCCGTCGCTTGCTGCACCGACTGCGGCAGGTTGACGTTGGGCGCGGTGTTCAGCCGGTCCTGCAAGACCGCGCCATTCACCATCCGGTCGAACCGATCGCCCCAAGCCGGGTCGTCTGCTTTGGCGAGGGAGTACGCGGCGGCAACGCCGGGCCGGGCCAGGAACTGCTTGATCGCCGCGCCGCTGACGGTACTGCCCATCGTTGTCGGTGACTGGCTCTCGCCGGCCGTGTACGCGCGGTCCCAAAGCATGCCCTGGAAGCCGCGGTAGCTGGCCTGCCCGCCCTGCTTGACGATGCCGAGCAGCTGGCGCATGCCGCTGACCGGTGCCTTCCCGTTCAGCACACTGTCCAGCCGGGGTCCGGCCTCGCCGCCGAGGAACTCGTTCGCGGCGCTGCGTTGGATGGCATCGAGGTCATCTGAGGCAGCTGCCCCCACCTGGGGTAGCTGGTGATCCATCAGGTTCTGATACTGCATTAGCCGACCGTGAAGCTCGGAGAAGGTTGGGTCTTGTTGAAGGTTCTGGAAGAACGGCTGGCGGTTGCGCAGCCATGCATCGCCGAGGTTCTTCCCTCCGGCAACGCGGGAGTTCAGGTAGCTCTGGTGCAGGTAATCTGCAATTGTATTCTTCGCCTGATCAATCGGTGCGATGCCGGGATTGCCCCCGACGCCCGGTACGGCACTGCCCATCCCCGGTGCGGTCGGGTCGAAGGTGCCCGGCGCTTGCGCGGCCGCGTCCGCGGCGCCCGTCCTGAACTGCAACGCCTTGGAAAGCTCGTCTGCCATCTGGCCGGCGTACTGCGACTTGCCGACGTACTTCTGGATCGCCTGGGCCGGCGAGACGAGGGAGCTTTGGTTGAGCAGGTCGCCGACCGGCCCCGTCTCGAAGGTCGCGTGGTGCGTCGCGGCGGTGCTACGCGCGGCGAGCAGTGAGGCGTAGTTCCCGTTCAGCAGGGACGCTTTGTCAATCCAGCCCCGTACGGCGCCCTGCATCGCCGCGAGGTTTGCGAGCCGGATGCGCGAGCCTGAGCCGTCCGCCGCGGTGAGCTTGTCCTGTTCCTGCCGGTACGAGTTGCCCAGGTTTGTCTCCAGCGAGAGCGCCCGGTCGATCGACATCTGCTGCGGGAAGGCGGCGTTACTGCCGGCCGTGAACTGTGAGCCCATCGTCGCGGGATTGCGGTTGCCTTGCTGATCCCACATGCCGCCAGGATTGCCGTCCTTGTAGAGCGAGGCGACCTCGGCGGTCGGAATGTCCTTCGGTAGATTGCCGCGGGCCTTCGCCTGACCGAGCGTGCTCTCCAGTGCGGAGTAGAGCGGCGCGGTGTCGTGCGTGGCGTCGAGTTGGCCTTGCGCACGTGCGACGGCATACCCGTCATCCACCATCGTCTTGCTGTCGTCGCGGGCCGCTTTCAGCTGATTGATCGTCTCGGCCGCGAGGTCAACTTCGTTCCCGACATCACCTTCCGCAAGCTGCTGGCCGGTCGCGCCGGTGCTCAGCTGGCCGATCCGCATGCGGGCTTCGGCCTCGGCGAGTGCAACCCGCTGTGTGACGATCGTCTGCGCAGCCGACTGGTGGTTTTGCACCGCCTGGACGGCATCCTGCGCGTCGCCCTGGGGCCGCAGCGCATTCATCGCGGCGAGATTGCGCGGCTGGTCGCCGTTGACGAAGTTGTTCTGGATCTCATCCCCGCGGTGGAGAATGTTGTAGGCCATTTTCTGCAACGGCGCCGAGGAGGTTTGCAGGGCGGCTGGCACGCTTGTGCCGCTGGGCAGGGGCGCTGCCGGGCCGGGCACCTGCCCCGGCTCCGCGGAGAACATGAGGTCGGGTGCTCTCGCCAGCGCGCCGGCCTGCGCGGCGGCAGCCGCTTTCGCTGTATCCGCGGCGGTGCGCGCCGTGGCATTCTCGGCCGGCGTGGCCGCGGGGCCCCCACCAGCTTCCCCCACAAACGCTTTGTCGAGTGCGGAGCGTGCAAGGTTCTCGCCCTGCGCCGCGGAGGACGCCTTGGAGAAACCGGCCAGTCCGACTTGCGCTGCCTTCTCCACACCCGCGAGCATCGCCCCGCGGAGGCCGAGGCCCACCGGGATCGCTGCCGCTTGCGCGGCCGCTTGCGCGCGTGGGTCCGAGGTCATCCGCCCGGCCACATCTTCCGCCAGTGCCACACCCGGCTCAAGCAGCGCGGGCTCGGCGACATGGCGCCAGAGGAGGGAGAGGGCTGACTTGCCGGCGGCGTTGAGCGCGCCGTCCGCGAGCGAGCCGGCGACGGCCGCGCCTTCGCGGGCCAAGCCGCCCGGCTGCAACGAAGCGCCGACGAGGTTCGCGCCGCCCGCGACCAGGTTATCCAGGATGCTTGTGTCGCCGTATTCGGGCGGCGAGCGCGTTTCCAACCCGAGCGCCTTCGCGCCCTGCGCCGCAAGGGCCGAGCCCTGCCCTTGCGGGCCACCGACAAGTGCCGGGCCGATACCCGGAATGCTGCGGATGAGGTTGAGGTCGGCTTGCGCATGTGGGTTCTTCGAGATGCCGCCAGTGTTCGGATCGAGCACACCGGCCTGCGGGTCCTGCACGCCGCCGCCTGCCGCCACGTCCTGGCTCTGCATCAGCGCGCCGGGGTTGGCTTGATAGTAGTGCTGGATCGCGTTCCACCCATCCAGCAGATGCGCGGGCAGCCACGTGGCACCGGAGTAGAGGGAGCCGGGGATCGTCGTCAACGCGTGCGAGAGCGTGCCGAAGTTGGCGGTGTCCTGGGAGACTGCGGTGCCAGGCTGCGCCGCTACGGCCGCGCCTTGCGCCTCTGCCGGGTCGGGGGCCAGGAAGTCTTGCGCCGCGTCCAGCGCGTGCGCCGGCTTGTTCGGTTGCACCGTCGCCGGGACGCTGAGATGGTCGAACTGCCCGCCCGCTTGCACCGGCGCGGCATCGTCCGCGAGGAAGGCTTGTGCTGCCGCACGCGCCTGGAGGTTCGGCGGCGCGGCCTGCGTCTGCTGCCCCAGGGAAGCGCGGAACGCGGCCACCGCGGGCAGAGCCTGCTCCGCGTACCGCTGCGCCGTGGGGATTTCCGTCTGTTCGGCGGCTGCGCCGGGCCGCTCGAAGTCGTGGACTTGCGAGGCTGCGGCCTGCTCGGCCGTCTGCGCATTCCAGAGGTTTGCGCCGGCGTTACGCTCGTCCGTGTAGCCGGGCGTGTGCCCGTGCATCTCCATGATATCGTAGGTTGCCTGGGTGGCCGGGTCGTTCGGGTCCTTTCCCGCAGCCTTCGCATACGCGGCGAAACCCTCTGCGCGGGAGCCGAGGTCTTGGGAGATCCCGGTCGCGCCGCTCGACTGGTTCACCGCTTGCGGGTTCATCCCGCTCTCGAACGCGCGGGTGCCGAGCATGCCGGCGACCTGGGCATCCGAGTAGCCGCCCATCTGCATCGCCGTCTGTGCATACCTCTGCGCGTTCGGGGAGAGTTGGGGCGCGGCGGGCGCTGCGGGAGCCGCGGGCACGTCCACCGCGGGCGCGGTAGCTTCGGTATCCGGCGTATCGTAAGGGGTCTGGTCAGCCATTACTCACCTTCGGAGGTGCCGGGCTGGTTGGCCTCGGCGCTGTCGGCAGCGGGTTGCGCGCTTGCGGCCGCAGCTTGCGCGGCCTGGACGAGCGGCAGTGCGGCGGCGCCGGCCGCTGCCTGGGTCTGCTGGGTTGCGGCAGCCGCCTGGGTCTGCTGCGTGACCGTTGCCGCGGTGCTCGGGTTCGGTGGGGCACCGCCGGGCAGGGTCGTCTGCGAGAGCGGCGCGGGTGCCGGCGGGGTGATCCCTTGCGAGGTCGGCGTGCCAGGGACGATGCTGCCGGGAGCCGTGGCGGCGGAGGGTAGGGGCGCGGGAACGCCGGTGCCGGGCTGCTGTGCCGTTTCCGCGGTGTAATCGCTGGCGGGGTTGCTGGGCGTGCCGGTGCCTGCGGCGCCCTGCTGGGCGGGCGCGGGCGTGGGGGAAGCGGGTGGGCCGGCTGGTGTGGTAGCCGCGGAGGCCGCACTCTCACCAGCGGGGCTTTGAGCGGTTCCGGGAGCAGGTTGCTGGTTTGTACCGGCCGGTGGGGGCGTCTGGCGCTCTTGCGCGCTCGCTGCTGCGGCGCTGGAAGCCGCCTGCTGGCTCTGCGCTCGCGCGCCCTGCTGCAACCCGGTCGCAATCCCGGCCACCACGTTGTAATCATCGCCGAGCGCTTGTTGCCGCGCGGCCTTGGTCTTGCCGGTGGCGGTCGCTTGCTGGATCACCTGATTGCGTTGGTCATCGGTCATCCCCTGTGGGAAGTTCCGGGCCTGCCACCACGCGCCCTGCTCGTTAATCGTCGGGTCCGGGTTGTGCATCGTGTACTGCGAGGTCTGGTAGCCGTTCGGGAAAATCCCAGCCTTCATCAGCGCCTGGGCCGAGGTCAGCGGGAAGCGCGCGCCCATCCGTTGCGTCACGTCGTCGGCGGCCTGCTGGCCGGTCGTACGCAAGACGCTCTTGAACTGCTGCGCATACGCGGTCAGCGCGCTTGGGGCTTGCGCGGGCGAGCCCGCGAGCGCCTCCCAATTCGCCGTTGGCACTTTCGCGCCACGCTGCGCGAGGTCAGGCGCGAGCGCGTTGATCTGCTTGAACGCCTGGGACATCTGTTGGCCGGCCGAGTTGGTGCCGAGGTAGTTGCCAGCCGCGATGCTGACGGTGCTCCGCCCGAGGCCGGCGACTTGCGGCGCCAGCTTCTGGATCGTATCGAGCGCTTGGGAAACGCCGGGGATCGCGCGGATGAACCGCATGTCCACCGGGGAGGAGATCGGAGGCTTGCCGTCGGGGCGTGCGTCGGGGGCCTGCGGCCCCGCACCGATATCGCTCGCCGTGTAGCCGTTGCTCTTCGCGCCACCCGCGCCCGCCTTATTCAACGTCTGCGGGGCCAGGATGCCGCCGGCATCGCCGCCAGCCGTCACCGGCTCTGCCTCGCCGGACACCTTATTCACACGCATCAGGCCCTTGTCCGTCTGCATAATCTGCCAATCGCCGCTCTTCGGCTGTGCCGCGAAGCCCGGCACGGTCTCGGCCGAGAGGGCCTTCCCGCTGCTCGGGTCATACGCTATCTGTTGTCCGCCCGCGGTCACCTGGCCGTACAGCGGGCCGGCGCTTTGCGAGAGCACTTGTCCGAGGTTCTGCATATTCTGCAAGGCTGTCGGGTGCGCCATGAGCGCGGTGAGGAAGTTGGTGCCGCCGCTCTTCACCGCGGCGCGCATCGCCTCGACAGAAGTCGCGCCGCCTTGCAGCGCTGCGGCGTACGCCTTCGCGCCGCCTTGGATCGCATCGTGGTCTGCCTGCTGCTGCTTCCCGAGCGTGGTCAGCGAGCCTTCGTTCGCCGTGGGGATGCCGAAGATGGTCGCGATCCGGCCGCGGTCGTAATCGCCGGTCAGTGCGGGGTCGCCAGCCCCGGCCGAGCCGCCGCGCAGCGGCGCGCCGCCGCCCTCGCCGCCGCCGAACGCTTTCATACCGCCGCCGGGGATCTTGCCGCCGTGGCCGGCCGCTTGCCCGCGCTCGATAACAGCGCGGTTGATCTTCGCGCCCCCACCGGCGCCGCGCATCGCTTCGCGGACAACGTACGGGATCGGCGATGCGCCGTTGTTCTGGGCCATGTGCTGTCCTTAGCTCGGGATCGAGCCGAATGGGTTGGAGAGGCCGAAGCTTGAGCCGCTGGAACTGCCGGTGCTCTGCTCCGTGCTCGTGCTCTGGCTGTTGCTGTCGTAACCGATGCTCGGCTGCTCGCCCTGCGTGCTCAGGCCCAGCGCTTGGAGGATCGTGGACATTTGCTGCTGATAGAGCGCGGTGCCGGCCGAGATGCCGTACTGCTGGGTTAGTTGGGGTAGCGCTTGCGCGTTCAACCCGCTGACCATCTGGGAGAGTTCGGAGCTTGAGAGCGAGGCCATCTGCGCGGGCGCGTTGGCCTGGATGTTGAGCCCGGTCTGGTACGCGTTGTTCGCGATGCTGCCGGCAGTCGCCGCTTCGGTCGCGAGTTCGCCGCCCTGTGCCGAGGCGAAGGCGTTGTCGAATGCGGAACTGCCGTTGTTCCCAGCGCTGCCAACGCGCTGACCGGCCTGGGTGAAGCTGCCCTGGAGGCCGGGCACCGTCTGCGTGTTGAAGGTATTCGTGACCGGCGCTTCGGCGGCCGAGATCGCTGCCTCCGTCTGCGGCGAGGTCGCGAGGTTGCTCGCGAAATTCGGGTTCATCTCGCCGCTAATCGTCGAGAAGGCGCCGGCGAGTGTCTGCGGCAGCCCATTCACCAGGTTGCCTATACCGCTAAGCGTCTGTCCCTGTGCGGCGGTGACCGGCGCGACGAGGGGGTTGGCTGCGGAGTTCGAGGCGATGCCCTGGACCTCTAGCGGATTGAGCCCGCCGAGGCCAACCTGAGTGCCCTCCCCGTTCGCGATGTTGTTTTCCTGGTACGCGGTATTCCCCGCCGAGGCGGTAAACGCGGGGTTCTGTAGGTTCAGCGGGAGGGTCGCGGACGTGCTCTGCCCGTTGCCGGTGCTCTGGGAGGCGGATTGCTGGCTGCCGCCGGAGATCAGGCACCCGCGAAGGGTTGGGTCGAATTCGAGCCCGAGTGCGTCAGTGTGGAACCGCATTTGGTTGTACCTCGAAGACGGATGCCCGCCCGGTGATCATGCCGATCCGTCGAAGTGTGCGCGCGTACGCTGCATCGCTCCGGCCGGATCGGTTGACCATGAGCAGTTTCTCGAAACCGTGCTCCCGCGCCCAAGATGCGGCTTCCGCCATCATCGCGTGGCCGAGGTTGCGGCTTCCGTCATTGTATCCAAAGAGGACGGTCGGTAGCAACATGAACGGGGTGGGGAGTTGGGTTACGAGGAGCGCGTGAAGCGCATCATCCTCCACCCCCACAAGCACCTGCGTATGCGGCTCGCCGCAGATCTCCTCGATGTGCGGGGCGATTGGTTCGCAACGCCCGGCCACCTTACTCACCGTCCACCAGAGCCAAGGCCGAAGCGTAGGGTGCCGGAGGACGGCCGGCACCGTTACCCGCTCGATTAGCATGCGCGGATCAAGGGACGAGCCACCAAATGCCGGGGTTGCCAGTGCCCCCGTATGTGCATTTCCCGAGGACCGGGGTTCCTGCTGTCATGGTCAGGGCATTCTTGATATTCCCGGAAGTGCCGAAGGGCGTGTTCCCGGTGCTGTTTATCCACAACTCACGCCCCGGCCAGCATTGCGTCAGCGTCTCGACCGTGGTTGTCCCCGAGAGGGTAACATTGTCTGTTGGGGTGGTGATCGCCACGGTCGTCGCGGAACTGGTTGTGCCCTGCCCAACAACACCCGAGTTGTTGACAATCTCATTCGAGACGGCTGTGCCATTCGTGTAGGTGGGGGTGCCGCTGTAGGGGCCGCTGATGTTCCCGGCGAGGTCATTGCCGATAATGGTAACCCCTGTCTGCGTGCCGCTGTCGAAGCCAAACGCGTAGCCGGCTGCCTCGCTTCCGCCGGTCTGCCCGTCGCAGCTAGGGGAGATCGTGTCTCCGAGGAACTTGGCATGCGACACGTCAGTTTGTAACTCGACGCCGTAGTAGGTGCCGCTTGCGGCGCCGATCGCCAAGGCGCAGAGATGGCTGTCTTCGACATCCACACTTGCGACGCCCGTGCCGATTAGCATGTTGTCGTAGCCGCCATAATTCCAGCCGCCCACAAGGACGATGCCCGTCACGGTGCCGCTGCTGGAGTTTAGGATTTGTGCGTTCGGGTGCGTGTTTCCCGCGCCAAACTCTGTGCCGCTCGACGTTGTAGACATCCAGCAGTTGATGCAGTGGAACCCCACCACCTTCCCGGACGACGAGGTGGGGTTGATGTAGAGCGGGGAGCTCGCCGTGGTATCTCCAAGGACGGTATTAGTGCCGAAGAAGAATTGGACGCCTTGTGAGGCTCCGGGGGTCAGTGCTGTCCCATAGTAGGTGTAGAGGATATCATCATCTGCTACGTAGGCGCCGCCGACCTGCACGAACTGCATCCCATACTCGGCCGTGGTGGTCGAGTTGCCGTTGCCCTGAACAGTCGTCGTCAGGATGCCACCGCCGATATTCGCGGTGCCGCCATAGTTGCCGTAGCGGATGCCGGCGCAACCCGAGGCTACCCCTCCCTGCACCTGGGCAATCAACGAGCGCGTTACCCAGTCACTGTTCCCGGAGAGGTCGATCCCGATGCACGGGCCGTAGATGGAAACATTGTCCATGAGGACGAGGGAGGGATACCCGCTCATGGAAATCGCGGCGCCCGATGTGTTCTCGCCGAAGCCTTCCATCCCAATGTAGAGATTTTGGATGCGGGCGCCCTTGCAACCGGACGCCAGCGTGAGGATGGTGTTGTTCTGGCTGAGTGTCAGGAAGCCGCCGCTGCCGACGGTTGCCGAGGTGTTCTGGGCGTTGGGGTTGCCCCCGTCAATCGTTACTGGAGCCGCGCATGTAAGGCCGGAACTGTCGATCCCGTAGAGATACCCACTCAGGTGCAAGACGCCGTTAGTGGCGCCGGCCGCATTCAGTGCCGCTTGCATGGCCGTGGTTGCGTCCGCGGCTCCGCCTATCACCGCACCGAATTGGCGGGGGTCGTAGGTGTTGCCTGGAAAGATGCCGACCCAATGGCTGCCCTCGGTCGTGTTGTCCACGCAGCTTGCGCCATCGTTGGTCAGGGAAGAGGCGGCGCACGATCCCGAGGCTCCGGTGAAATCCATCGGCGGCGCGTTTGCAGCCCCGTCCGTAGCACGTGTGACGTAGCCGACGGGCGACCCGGCCAAGATTGAGGTCTCGGCGAGCATAGTCGTATTCGGGACGATGACATGCGTGTTTTGTACCGGAATGCCCGCAATCAGGACGGCGAGCGCGATCGCGCCCCATCCGCTCAGGGCCAGGTATTTGAGAAAGCGTTGCATCAGCCGATCACCGAGTAAGAAGAGCCGTTCCAGAAGAGCCATGCCCACTGGTAGGGCACGGCCATGACGAGGGTTGTGCCGCCGTCGATGCCGGCCGAGCACGAAATCGTAATCGGGTACTCGCCCGCGTTTCCGGCAACATCTTTCAGCAGCACGAACCCGTCGAGTGCGGTGTCGAGGGTTAGCACGATCGGGGCGGCGGATGTGTTATCGACGAAGGTTACCCCGCCGTCGGAGATCGTCGTCGTCCCGTTGACGGTGCCCGAGGGAACAGTCAGGGCAGCGTCGCCGAGGTTGGCGACCACAAACACGGTCATTCGGAACCTCCGCCCCACTGGGCGATATGGTAGGGCTGGAGAACGCCGGTAACACCGGTCACATAGGTAGAGCTTACCAGAGGTGGTGAGTTGGTTGCAAATGCCGCTTGGAAGGCCGCGAAGCCGCCGCCCGTGGGTACAGGGGAGGACGAGGGGATGCCGGGCACAGTCGGCGGCTGCGGCGAGGGCCAGCCAGTGCTTTCCGGGTAGCTCTGCTGGCCCGGCGCGTTGATGTTCGGCGCGACTAGCGGGTGATCGTGGTGCGGATAGCCGGCGCCGGGAGCCCCGCCACCATTGCTGCTTGGGAAGTCGATGACGAGGTGCGGTGTGCCGGCTGGCAGCAAGGCCCCCGGCTGCGTGGCCGTGGTCACCCCCATGCGCCAGCCGGTCGCGCCGAGGTAAGGGCCATCGTAGGGCGGGAACACGTAGTAGTCTCCAGCCGCATATTGCGGAAGCTCATCCGTCAGGACGAGGTGGTTTTCCCCGTCCCACATCAGATACCAGACCTGGCCGGTGCCCGCGCGGTCGGTCATCCCGACGGTTGGCGGGGTCGGCGGTATGCGGATGGGGCCGAGGTAGAAGTAGCCCATGCCCCACCAGTCGGAGCCGCCGGGGCCGTAGGCGTTGTAGTAGCCTCGATAGAGGTCCATTACCGGATTTCCACTGCCGAAAGGAACACGTTTGTCAGGGTTGCCGTGTCTCCCGCCGTGTTGTTCGCGAGCGCGAGGTCGATCCAATAGGCCGTGCCGGCCGTCAGTCCGAAGATGATGCCGGATAGGCAGAATGGGGTGACAGCTGTGCTCCCCGATTGCAAAGTCAGACCCGTTTGCGTGCCGGTGAGCGTCCCGCCGTTAGATGGCGCGCCGCCGCTGCCGTAGCGTCCTTGTATTTGGGCGAGAGTGGCGGCTGTGCCCGTTACCACGTTCCCGGAAATGCTGAAAAACACCTGCCCGCTGGTATTGGGCGTGATCGGCAAATTGAGCCCCTGCATCAGAAACGTCGAGCCGGTAACAAGGACTGGCGACGCGACCGTTTTTGTGGCAGATGCCCGGACGAGCGCGGCGGTTACCAGCCCTTTGCCGTTGACAGTAAGCCCGGAAAATGTGCCGGTGTTGGAGTTTACCGTCGCGAGGGTTGCCGTGATAGCTGTGGTGCCGCTGCCGGAGGCGTCGCCAGCGAGCGTGATCGTCTGGTTGGCGGTGAGGTAGCTCTCGTTGGACGCCGAGGTGGCCTGCCCCTCCGTGTTGAATGTGATCCCCTGGTAGGTGCCTGCGGCGATGCCAGAGGCCGCGAGCGAAATCGTCCCAGCCTCGGTAATCGGTCCGCCAGCGAGGCCGGTTCCAGTGTTTACCTCGGTCACGGTGCCCGGCCCGGCTACCAGCAGCACGTTGTTCAGCGCATTCGCGACCTTGTAGACCCACTGGTTGAGGGCAATCACAAGTTGGCTGAGGAAGCCGGCGACGCCGAGCAGTGTGTTCGGAGCGCCCCCAGGCACCCCGATCGAATAGGGGATGTTCGGCGGTTTAGTTGCCATGACGGTGCTGCCGTAGCTTCGAGAGGGGGCCGACGATCGTCTCTCCGCAGACCTGGCACGTCGCGCGCCACACCCGCAGGGTCTCGTTGTAGTCCTCGATCTGTTCGGGGGATGGCACCTTCGCGGCGGCGGCGAGGGCCTCAAACTCCTTCTGCGTCATCGCAACCCTCCCGGAACCCAGTCCATGTCCCAGCCGTCGGCAACCCAGCCGAGGCCCGCGTCGTCGGAAACCGTCACAGTCGCGAGACGCCCGCGCCGGTAGTGCGTGGTGAAGAAGATGTCCGAGTTCGAGTAGCTGGGGTTGAAGGTCTGCGTGTCTGTGATCACCGTGGGACCGCCGAGGGCGTCCGCGAGGGTCAAGGTCACCGTAATGTCGCTCGGCGGGGACGCGATGTACTCGATTTCCGGGTAGACGCGCTTCACCAGGGCGCGGCTACGCGCGTTCCCGATGACCTTGCTGCCCCAGGTCACGGTGCAGAGGGCCGGGGTTCCCGCTTGCGTGTTGCTCTGGTAAAGGTTCCAGACATTTCCAAGGTAGTCGCAGGCCAGGTAGGTCGGGGCTGCGGCGCCATAGCCGAAGGAGTTCCAGGGGGCGTTGATGAGGTTCCACTGGTTGCCTGCCCAGGAGTTCCACGTAGGCTGGATCGGCACGTTGATGGCCGCGGATGAAAGGAACGGGAAATCGCGCTGCGTGATCGGCTTGAACAGATAGGAGTTGGCCTGCTCCATGTAGGCTTCGACATACGCGGTCTTGCTGTATAGTTGGCCAGCCGGGTCGGTCGTCAGAGGGATCGCCCAAATGAGGTCGCCGTAAGTCGGTACGATCATGCAGTAGGCAGCCCAGGGGCGTGTCGCGTCGAAGCTCTTCATGACGGATCGCCACACCTGATCGTTCATCACCTGGATGAACAGCCCGTTGTAGCGGTACTCACCGTCGATGCTGAGGAACTGGTGGCGATCGGGAAACTCGGCGACGAGGCCCCCGGCCAGCGGACCCCGCGTCTTAATCACGTCGGAGAAGGCCCAAATCGTGGGGTATCCGACGAAGCTGGCGGTCGTCACAGCGCCGCTTTCGTCGTCGCTGCCGTCGGGACCGCCGCCCCATTTGCCTGATTGGTAGATCATCAGGGTGCTGCCGAGGATGCCCAGTCGGGTGATGATGAACGGGCCGTCGGAGGCTATGCCCTGGAAGCTCACGCCGCCTGCAAACTGCATTGGGAAGCCGTTGTCGGAGGAAGCGATGCTGGTGCCGTAGAGGGTGCCTCCCTGCGTTAAGCCACCGAGGATAAGCAGCCCCTGCTTCTGCTCCACGGCGTTGCACGTCTGGTTAGGCGAGGTGCGGACGAAGAATGCGCCTCCCGCAACGACGTTATTCGCGTTCCCTGCGAATGTCGGGTTCCAGACGATCAGAGGGTCTATGCCGTTGGTGAAGTACCATTGGTCGCCGGAGGCGTAGCCGCCCGCCGCCGGGAAGTTTGTGCTGGAGCACTCGGGTAGGGCCGGAGGAGTGGCGGCGGTGAGGTCTGTCAGCACTTCCCGCACGGTGTACTCGGCCCCCGAGAGGTTGCTGCCCACATAGGGTGCCGTCAGGGTCAACGAGTTGTTGCTTGCTACGCTCTCGACTGTGTACCAAGTGGCCGAGGGGCTATTTTGCTGGTTGCTCCCAAAGCTGATTTGGTCGCCGGCACGGACGATCGGGCGCAGCGATGCACCCTGCCCAATGTTGATCGTATCCCCGTTGGAAATCGTTGCGGTTAGGGCTTGCGAAAGCTCGATGAAGTATTTGCCGCTGGTGTTCACATAGTTGAAAACGGTGTAGGTGCCGGGAGGGATCGCTTCCGCATTCTCCGCGTCGGCAATAACCAACCCGTTGTAGATCATGTTCGTCGCGGCTGAGACTTCAATTGTCGTGGCGCCGGCGGCAAATGTGCCGACGGCGGTCACCGTTGCCTGCTCACCAATGTCCTGTGCCCAGCGGCAACGTCCGTCGCCGGTCACCGTTTGCCCACCGTTGGAGACGGAAACGGTGCCAAAGGTGTAAGTCGGTGTGATGTATTGCCAGGCGCCGGCCGCCGCGATCAGCAGGTCCGTGGTCGTGGCGAAGATCGGCGTCTCGCCGTTGAACGAACTGACGAAGCTGGTGCTGTAGACGATCGGCTTGCCGATGGTCGCCGGTTGGTCGCTTGCCGACCAGCCGAGCAGGTCCGCGCGCACCCGGCCAAACTCAATCCGCACGTTGTTGCATGCGGAGAAGCCGCCGGGCGGGATTTTCCAGGCTGGGCGATCGAGGAAGAGCCCCTGGATCGGGGCACCAACGTCCTGGTTCTGTGGGGGTGTACCGGGATCGACGTTCGCCATCGGTTACGCCGCGGAGGTCCAGGTCGGCGAGCCCGGCGTTCCGGTGTTGATAGTGAGGCTGGGGATTGTCGTGTTGTAGATCAGCATCCCGGTCGGAGGGTTGACCAGGGCATTCTGCTGCGTGGTTGTCAGGATTTGCAAGATCGGGCCAAACCCGGTCGTCGGGTCCATCACGTCTTCAAAGGCGCTCTGCACAGTGCCGCGAAAGGCTTGTTCGTTCGTCGGAAAGGCGCTGGGGTCCGCGGTCGCTGCGGGGTTGCTGGTGTCGAAGTTATACGGGGGTGTTGCCATGTTGTGCTCCTACTGCCTCCACTGATCGCGCAGCGCGTAAACGTCGCGCCGCATTGCGAGTTGCCGGGCCGGCTGCGACTTGATGCCCTTGTCGGCGTTCACGACCATGCGGCCGAAGCCACCGAGGGTCGCCTCGTTGCTGCCGTCGAACTGGACGCCGACGGCCATCGCCTTCCAGGCTTGGGCACGTTGTTCGTCCTCGTTGAACATGAAGCCCATCCAGGTCGCGTAGGACGAAACATACTCGGCCTGGATGCCGTCGAGGGTGAACCAGTTGCTGTCGGTTGCGGCGACGAGGGCCGGCAGGTAGCGATAGTACGGGATGTTGATCCGGTAGTTGCCGTCCGACCAGTCGGAGGAGCCGTCCGGGAATGGGTAGACCTCCATCGTGAGGCCGGTTAATTGGTTGCTGGGGCTGCCCCCTGTCGGCGGCACCTGGGCGTTCTCGGGCTCCCCAATCAGAAGGTCGCAGGGTTCCCCGATCTGGTTCACGTCCGTGGGGTTCCAGGTCCGGTACATCATCTGGCGCTCGGCCTGCCAAACGAGCATCCGCGTGCTGCCGATATACCGGACGTAGTAGGGCATCCCACGCTTGCTCTTCCAGTCTGCCGGGATGTAGCCGAAGACGTGTGTCTGGTTGGCGCCGAGAGCGGGCGTCGAGGTCGTCACATACTGCCCCTCGGCCTCTTGCACCTGGAAACTGTGCATGGTCTGGAGGACAGAGATCGCAGCATTCACCCAAGTCCCGGTGAACTGCGCCAGCGACGAAGGTATGTCGATCAGGTTCGCCTGAACGCGCGCTTGGATGGCAGAAAAATTGGCCAAATTCGACACTCCACGGAGAAAAGGTCCGGCGGGGTGCGCCGGACCTTCGCTTTTCGACGCTTGCGGCTTAGCTTACCGCTTTTTCTGCGTCGCGGCTACCTCGGCGTCCACCGGCTGACTTGCGTCCGCCGGGGCAGCTACGCCGGTCAATTCCTCAAAGCGTCGGAGAGCCACTTCGAGCGAGACTGGCCGGACGTTCAGGGGTTCTCCATCAAAGGTGATATTGCAGACGCCTTCCTGTATCTCGACAACCGCATATTCCTCAAACGAGACGACCACGCGGGCCTCATCAGCAGCTTGGTCGAATTCGAGGTCGATCGCCTGGTTGGCGAGCCGGCGTGCATCATTCCGTTTCTTCAGCCGCGCCCAACGTGCGATATCGAAACCCGCCTCGGCAGCGATGGCCGGTGGGATCTTCTTGTTATGGTCGTTCAGATAAACGCCGGGGTCGGAATGCAGCATGTACACGGCCATGCCATCCCTGGTGAAGCGGATCTGGGCGCCACCAGGCGTATCGATATCGACCTTGTAGGCCGTGCCGGAAAGGGGCGTAACCTGTTGCCACCCTTCGGGATTGGCGTTGAAATCGCGCATTTCGCTCATGGGTCAGCCTCCGCGAGCAAGTGGGGAAGTGGCGGGCCGGAGCCCGCGCGCTCTGGGATGGGTTAGTAGCCTTGCCCGCCTGAACAATCGCCCCACGCCTCCCAGTACACCGACAGCGAGTTGCTGTAGGCCGTGGAGACGGCCGAGGACGGCGCGGGGAACGGGAAGGATGTGACGGTCGGGGTGCCGGACGCGTAAGTCAGCGCCAGCACATCGCCGTGGAAGAGCACGACCGAGGCCGCGTCCGTGGTGGCCGCGCCGACAACCGTAGCTGCCGTCGTCACCGAGCCGCGGGTGATCGTGAAGGATGAGGTCGCCGTGGCATCGCCGCCGATAACGACAAACTCGCCGTTCGGCGCCGCGGGGCCGGAGGTGCCCGAGGTGTAGCTGTAGGGAGAGGTGCCGATCGTCACGGCCTGCGCCGAGGGCGGGGCAGCGGACGCGCCGGAGCCAACCTGCCAAGCGTAGATCGTGAAAGCGTTCGCGGTGCTGCCGGTCCCGACCTTCACCGTGAACTCGACGTTCGGCGGCGCGGTGTTGTCGATCAACTCGACGCCGGGAACGCAAGTGACGAGACGGGCGGGCAGGGGCAGGGTGACAAGGACGGAGGCTGCCGACGCGAAGGTGGCAATGCCGCGGAAAAGCGTGTTATTGAAACGCGGGCCAGAGGCATAACCCCAGCCTTCGCGAACTCCACCATAAATGGCCATCGACAAACCCTCCTTGGGGTTCAGGAAAAGTGGGGAGGCCGAAGCCTCCCCGGTCGGCTTAGCTCTGCGCGTTCACCGAAGCCCAAGCGAGCGGGCTGGAAGGCGTCGGCAGGATGGAAGTCGGCAGGACACCGGTGGTGACCAGCTGGTTGTTGTTGTAGTCGGCGACGAAGCCCTGTTCCTCGACTTCGAGGAAGATCTTGCCGTAGCCCGCGGTCGTCGTGCCGACGGTGGCACAGGTGACCTGGAACTGCTGGCCGGGGAAGATGAGCAGCTGCGTGTCCACCCCACCGGGCGAGATCAACGCGGTCGTCGGCGCGGGGTAGTAGCCGCCGGTCTGTGAGGTCTGCGGGTTGACGTTGTGCCAGAGGACGGAACCCGCGACCACGGTCTGCGTCGCGGCGGTAATCGCGGCGACGGGAACGGTCAGGGAGCCGCCAGCCGTGTCCACATAGAACACCGGCGAGTTGCTGGAGTTGTAGGAGGTGCTCGCACCGCCGAAGCTCGTCGTGCTGCCGGTCGTCTGCGTCCCGCCGGGGGCCGCGAAGACATCGCCAGTGAACTTCAACGTGACGGTGGACCCGGCGACAGGCGCCGTATTCCCCACGACGACGCCCCAACGCACGATCCGGCAGGGCCGGGAAGGCGTGAAGAGCAGCATCGCGGTAGTCGTCGCGAACTGGATGAACGGGGAGGTGACCAGACCCTCGGCGGGGTTCTGGACCATCCTGTGGAGAGCGTTAAGCATTTCTGCGGTTCCCTTAGTTCGAGGCCAATTTGATGACCCGGCTCAGCGAGGGCTGGTCCCAAGTGATATCCGCGTCCATGACGCCCCACCAGCCCACTTCGCGGAAGGTGCCAAGTTCCATCGGCAGGCCGGCACGAAGCTCGGGGTTCTGCACGATCGCGGTGTAACCCGGATCGGCGCCGAAGAAGATGCCATCACCGCAGACCGTCGAGTTGCCCAAAAGGTCCAGGAAGGAGTAGGCGTTATTCGTCTCGTAAAGCTCGAAGCCCTCGATGTCTGGCTGGAGCAAGCCGGCGACCATCGGCTGGTCGGTGTGCGGCGCGATCCAATCCTTGTACTCGACATCGTTCTTGATCCCACGAGCGGCGCGCGTGCTCAGGATACCCACATACTTGCCGGAGCGGAAGTAGGGGGCCTTGTTCTTGCGCAGCTGGTCGCGGATCTGCCGGAGGTCGGCAATGGCGAGGTTCGCGGTGGCCGTGCCGGCCGCGGTGCCATTCGTCTCGAACGCCCCACCGCCGACTTGGCAGGTGTAGGTGTAGGAGGTCTTTTTCAGCGCGGTCGTCGCCATCAGGTCCATCGTCAGGGACATCTGATCGCGCAACATCTGCTGGATGTAGTTGCTCAGGTCGAACGAGGTCAGCAGTTCCTCGAACTCGGTCACCGGAACCTTGAAGCCCCAAGCGCCGACGGTCAGCGAGCGGGTGTTGATCGCGGGACGGCCCTGCGGCAGTGTGTCCTGCTCTCCAACGCGCCCGGCTACCGGAAGCTGCATGAAGCGGGTGATGGTGATCGTGTCGCCCCGACGCTTGCCGAAGCCCGGCTCCGCGCGGAGAAATTTGAGGGTCTGCACGTCGTACATGGCTTCCCGGCGGATATCCGTCGAGAGGGCATGGTTCTTGTAAACCCCTGCCGGGGCGTCAAGCATCCAGGTCATCTCTTACCTTTCATGTCCCTGGACGGCGCCAGGATGGAGGTGCTCAGTCAGTGTGCCGGGAGCACCGGGCCGGTGTCAACACAGTTCGGCGCTTAGTAGATGCGCGCCTTTTTCTGCATGGCGGTGAACTCGTTGTAGAAGGCTTTCGGGTCTTCCTTCTCGCCGCCGCTGCGCGGCTGCGTCGCCGTGCGAGCGCGCGGTGCTACAAGGCCGGCGGTGCGGCTACGCGGCGCTTCTGCCCGCGACCGTCCGGCGCCGCCCAACTTCTGCGCCATCTCGTCCGTGTAATCAAGCACTTCCTGCGCAACTTCGTCGGTGCGGGCGCGGAGAACGGCCATCGGGTCTTGCCCAGCGGCGCGGTAGCGCTCGGCCACCTTGGTCGCGGCGAAGCCAATGATGTCGTCGTCGAGGTTTGGGTTCGCGGCCTTGATCATCGCGTCGGCGCGGGCCTGCACCTCGGCATCTGAGGAGATCCTGCGGGCGTTCTCGGCAGCGCGCTTTTCGACTTGCTGCAACGCGGTGCCTACGGCGCGGTTAGCACGCTCGGCGTAGCCTTTGTGAAAGCCGGCGAGGTCAGTCTGCGGGTCCGGCAGGCCGTCGAGGGTGAAAAGTTCGGGCGCGATCTGCTCTTGCTGCAACGGCTGGCCGCGGGCCGGCTCGGTGCGCGCGCGGATCAACTGCTCGTTAAGCTCTTTCTGCGACCCAAGCAGTTTTTCCAGCAAGCGCTCGGCTTCGCTCTTCGTCTCCTCGGCGTCGCCCGCGTCGGCGTCATCCGTCTCGAAGATCGTCTCTGGGAGGTAGGTGTCGTCAGCCATCGGTGCTCTCCGCGATGTGTTTTGCAGCCGACACGCCCTGCCGTGCCTTCTGCGTCAGCCGTACTTGCAGGGTGTAGAGTGCATTCTTCTTGTGCCAGAACCCGATCGCCTCATCCGCGGTCAGATGCCCAGCGTTCAGCCGCGCGAACGCAAGCTGATCGGTCTTGTACTGCTCAGCCGCAAGCTCCTCGCCGATGAGTGCTAGCGCATCACGCGCGGCTGTCGCGACGTTCATCGCGGCCCAATCGGAGACGCGCGGTTCTGCGCTCATAGCGGCGAGCCCGTTACGGTGCTCGGTGTGTAGACGCCGGCGACGCCCGGCGCATTCTGCGCTGTGTTCTGCTCGACGAAGGAATTCATGTCGTCGGCGTCATTCTGCTTCCCCGACGCGTCGATATCGTTGTGGCCGAGTTCGAGCCAGCGGCGCTGGGCGAAGTGGCCGAGGTAGCCGTATCCGGGCTCGCCGGCGATCTGGTCAGCTACGGTCTTCATTTCCCGCGCGTGCCTTCGCGCGCTGTGTGGAACTCGCCGTGGTCAAGCTGGCCGAGGACCTTGCCGCCCGATGGGCGCGGTAGGTCGGTACTGTCCGCGTTCCAATCCCACGCGGGTCCGACGCTATCCCGGTCGCACATCTCGCCACCGATGATCCCGCAGTAACCGCCATCGAGATCCACGTCAAAGTCCGTGGTGTTCCCGAAGATGCCCTTCTTGTTGTACGGTGTGGCCATTAGCCCATCCCCATCAATGTCTTAGCGAGCCGAGCTTGCTTGCCCGTCTTGCCGGGGGCCGAAGCCTCCTTGTCCGCGTAAGCGCGCGTGCTCATCCCAGCCGCCTCGGCCTTGCGGCGGAATTGGCCGTGGGAGTTGCTCGTCGCCTTCGCAATCCAGTTCGTGTTGTGGCCAGCTTCGAGGAACTGCCGTTGCGCGAAGTGCCCGAGGTAGCTGTGCATCCCGGTTGCGCCGGGGATGCGCGAAGCCATATGCACCGGCGTCGAGCCGGGCATCGGGGGCAGTTTCACTTGCGGCGGTTTCGGGCCGCCGACGATCCCTAGACGAATGTTTGCCATGTGACGATCTTACCCTTTCCGCCGGGCTTGGTTCAAGGCGATTGCAGTGGCCTGCGCCTGGCTCTTGACGACCGGGCCAGTCTTCGACCCTGAGTGTAGCTTCCCCTGCCCCCATTCGTGAAACGTCTTCGCGATCTTTGCCTTTGCCCGCGGGGTCTTCGGCGTGCTCGGAAATGCGTGGGCGATGCCGCTCATGGTGCGATCGCCGCTACCGCGCACCCGATCCCGCCTGTGTACGCGTTGATGAGGAACTGTGCTGTCGGCGCGTGCCCGCTAGCTCCGGCCGGGCCGCCCTGATCCGCGATGTAGGGCGCAGCACTACCAAAACTGCTCAGCCCGGTGCCCTGCCCGTGCGCATAGAGCGGCACACTCGCCATACCGACGCTGTAGAGGAACTCGCCACTGGCCGCGAGGTTGCCGGAGGTCGTCGCGTTGCAGAACCAGAAGGTGCCAGGGCTCAGGCCTGTGCCACCATCCGCGGTGCCATCAAGTGTGCATCCCGAAGTGGGGCAGCTCAGCTCATCCGCTGTGATCCCCAGATCCTCCACGGAGGTGCCCGCGGTTGTCGCTGTGACTAGCGTCCCGGCCGCCGCGAGGTTCGGGCAGTTCCAAATTTCCCCTTGATAATACGTGCCACTGACGCCGGAGCCGGAGAAGAAGGAGCTGGGAACTTCGGTGCAGGAGTTGGAGCCCACGGTTACGGTGCCGGGGGAGGAGGAGGTCGGGATGATCCCGACGATGGACTGAACCTTGGAGCTACCCGAATTACCAGTCCAGGTATTGGTGTAGGTGATCCCGGAGGAACTGCCAATCTGGTACTCGTCCTTGGAACTGGCGACATTCGTGTTGATAACGGTCTGCCCAGCCGTGACAGTATCCCCACTGAGGTCGTTAATGAAGGAGTAGATAAACTCGCCCGAGGAAGACACATTCCCGTTTGTGGTGATTGAGGGCGTGCCAGAAGTGCCTGCGTTGTTATTCCCGACCTCGGCCGGGGAGACCGTCAGAGCGCCGGAAACCTCCGTGCACGCCACTGTCTCGTAGTACACAGTGCTAGGGAAGGTCGCAGTGCATACGCTCTGGCTCGCATTGAGGTTC
>Ga0210386_10001320_pt1 | contig 22183 bp, 21 predicted proteins | sample IncBWH32OmetaG_FD_160091 | JGI IMG/M metagenome (GOLD analysis project Ga0210386, IMG submission 160091) | Forest soil microbial communities from Barre Woods Harvard Forest LTER site, Petersham, Massachusetts, United States - Inc-BW-H-32-O ...
TTCGATCTTCGCCACCACCACCGACCCGGTGCTGGCGCGACGCACGATCAGGCCGCGTTCGGTCAGCGTGCGCAGCGCTTGGCGTACGGTGTGACGGCTGGCATCGAACCGGTCGCACAAGTCCAGCTCGGGCGGCAGCAGGCCGCCGATTGGGTGCGCACCCTTGCGGATATCAGCCATGAGCTGCTCGGCGATGATCTTATGCCGAAACGTTGCCTTCCCTTGCGTCATGCTTCGGATATACACGCGCCCGCGGGTCGGCAACAACTCGCGTCGCCGCGACCACCTTGCGGCACGGCCGGGCATCGCCTAGCTTGCCATTGTCCGGACAATATGGCGGTTCAACCCGAGCCGCGCTTGACCGCCCATGAACGCCTGCATAGCGTCCCGCGCCCCCCAGGGCACGGTGCGCGATGCCCACAACAAGAGTTCGGAGGAAACTGTCAATGTTGCGCAAGGTTGGACTCGCGATTGCCGCGTTGGCGGTCGGCACGATCGGCGGCGGGACGCCAGGCGCGCGCGCCGCCGACCCCATCCAGTTCGGTGCCATCCTGCCACTGACCGGTCCCGGTGCCGTCGTCGGCACACAGGAACAGCGTGGCATCCAGTTCGCCATCGACGCCATCAATGCGAAGGGCGGCGTACAGGGCCACAAGATCACGGTGCTGTTTGAGGACAATCAGGCGAAACCCGATGTCGCGGTGCTGAGCTTCAACAAGCTTGTCGATCTGCAGCATGTGCAGATGATCTTCACCGGCTATTCCGGCCCGACGCTGGCGATGGCACCACTGGCCACACGCAAGAAGATCCTGATGGTCAACGCCGGTGCACAGGCCGACAAGCTCGGCACCGCCTCACCCTACCTCGTCAACACGCTGCCCAGCACGGGCGACGAAGTGAAGGTGATAAGCAAATATCTAATCGAGCAGGGCAAGAAGAATGCCGCCGTGCTGTATGAGAATGATGCGGCCGGGATCGGCGGGCGGGACGACTTCGTCGACCTGTTCCCCAAGGCCGGCGGCGCCATCCTGGCACAGGAGCCGACGCAGTTTGGCCAGACCGATTACCGGCCTGCGTTGCTGAAGCTCGCCGCCGCGAAACCCGATGTGATGTATGTGGTGATCACCGCCGGCATGGTGCAATTGGCGGATCAGCTCAAGCAGATGAACCCGAGCTTCGTCACCGCCGGCTCCACCTTCATGTCGGACCCGGCGGCAATCGCCGATCCGAATTCCACCGGCCTGATCCATACGCAGGTGCAGATTGACGCGCCCCCGGAGCTGTCGGCCGCCTTCAAAGCGACGTATGGCGCCGACATGGATTTCTTTGCCCGGCAGTACTACAACGCGGCGCAGATCATCCTGACCACGCTCGACAAGGTGCTGACCGAGAAGCAGGCGGTCACGGGCGAAAACCTGCGCACCGCGTTGTTCGCGATCCGCGCGTTCCACGGCCTGATCCCGATGGAGTTCAAGACCAATACCGCAACCGTGCCGATCAGCATCAACATGATGAAGGACGGCAAGGACGTCACCATCAAGCAAGTGACCGCCGACTGATCGCTGCCGGCTGACGCAGATGTTGTGGTTGCAATTGCTGGTCAATGGATTGGTGACTGGCTGCGCACTGGGGGTGGTGGCGATCAGCTTCTCGCTGATCTACGCCACCACCAAGCTGTTCCATGTCGCGCATGCCGGTGTCTACACCATGTCCGGCTATGTCGCCTGGTCGCTCGCCAGCCGCGGCGCGCCGTTGATCGTTGCGATGGTGGTCGCCATCGCCGCCGCCACCGTGCTGGGCGCGCTGATCCAGGGCCAGCTTTACGCGCGCCTGGAGCGGCGGCGCGCGACACATTTGGTGGTGCTGATTGCCTCACTGGGCGTGCTGGCGGTGATCCAGAACGTCCTCGCCGCCCTCTATACGCCGAACATCCTGCAGTTCGATCTGCCCTGGGCGGCGAACGTCGTCTCGCTCGGCGCCAGCGTACGGCTAACCTGGACACAGATCCTGACGATCGCGGTCAGCCTGGCGGCGTTCATCGGCGTGATCTGGTTTGCGCATTTTACCATCCTGGGCAAGCGCATCCGCGCCGTGGCGGCCAATCCGTTCCTGGCCGAGATCACCCGCCTGCGGCCGCAATCCGTCTACGTGATCGTGATGGCGATCGCCTCGGCGATCGTGGCGCTGCCAGGGGTGCTGGTGCCGCTTGATCTCGGGTTGCAGCCCTATGGCGGGGTCACGCCGCTGCTGACCGCCACCATCGCGATGATCGCCGGCGGCGTCGGCAGCATCGGCGGCGCCTTCCTGCTGGCGGTGGCCATCGCCGTGCTGCAGAACCTGTCACTGCTGCTGATCCCGGGTGAATGGAGCATCGGCATCACCTTCTTCATTTTCGTGATCTTCATGTTGTTCCGCCCCACCGGGCTGTTCGCGGCGGCCCGCTAGGCGATGGATTTTTGGCTCAGCTACGTCACGTTGGCGGCGATCTATGTGCTGCTTGGCCTGTCGACCAATCTGCTGGTTGGCATCGTTGGCATCTTCTCGGTCTCGCAGGCCGCGATTTTCGGCGTCGGCGCCTATATCGTCGCGCATTTCCTGATGGCAGCCGATCCGATCAGCTTCCTGCCGGCGCTGGCGATCGCAGCGGCGTGCTGCATCGCGCTGAACGTGCTGGTCACGCTGCCAAGCCTGCGCGTCTCCGGCGATTATTTCGTTGTCACGTCGTTCGGCATTCAGTTGCTGGCGACCGCGGTGTTCACCAACTGGACGGGGGGCACTGGCGGCGCCAACGGCCTGCCCGGCATCCCGCCACCCGATCTGTGGCACAGGCCGCTGGAAGATGCCTGGCAGGTGATGGCGCTGTGCCTGGCGGCGTGCGTGCTTGGCTGTGTGTGTTTCTTCCTGGTGATGCGCGCGCCCTATGGACGGCTACTGCGCGCGATTCGCGAGGACGAGCTGGCGGTCGCCGCGGCTGGCAAGAACGTGCTGCGTGCCAAGGTGTCCGCCGCGGCTTTGGCCGGCGCCTTTGCTGGCGTTGCCGGCGGGCTGTATGCGACGTTCCTGAGCTTCATCGACCCGTCGTCATTTGACCTGGATTCATCGATCCTGCTGTTGACCATGGTGGTGGTCGGCGGCGCGCGCACCTTGGTGGGATCGATCCTCGGCCCATTCCTGCTGCTGGCCCTGCCGCAGGTTCTGACCATGATCGACATTCCCACCACTTTTGCTGCGGCGATGCGGCAGTTGATCTACGGTGTGCTGTTGATCCTGTTCATGCTGTTCCGCCCGCAGGGCCTGGCGGGAGAACGGCTGTGAGTGCGTATCTACAGGTCGATGGCCTGGACAAGAGCTTCGGCGGCCTGCACGCCTTGCAGGATTGCAGCTTCACCATCGCGCAGGGACGCATTACCTGTCTGGTGGGGCCGAATGGCGCGGGCAAGACCACGATCTTCAATGCCATCACCGGCTTTTTGCGACCCGACGCTGGCACGGTCGCGTTTCGGGGCGAGACGCTGGATGGGCTGTCGCCACAAGCGATCGTGCGGCACGGCATCGCGCGCACATTCCAGAACCTGAGATTGTTCACTGATCTGTCGGCCCTCGACAATGTGCTCGCGGGCATGTTGGGGCAGCCGGGTGAAGGGCCACTGGGCGCCATCTTTCGCCCCATGCATACCGCACGTGCGCAACGTGAGTACGTCGCTCGGGCGCTGGCAACATTGGAGCATGTCGGTCTTGCGGCCCGGGCGCGTGAGAAGGTACGCAACCTGTCGTACGGGGAGCAGAAGCTGTTGACCGTCGCGCGCGTGCTGGCCACTGGGGCCGAGCTGCTGCTGCTGGATGAGCCGGCCTCTGGCATGTCGGCCGGCGCGCTGGAAAACATCATGGCGTTGCTTCGCCGCTTACAGGGCGAAGGCAAGACACTGTTGGTGGTGGAACATAACACGCGCGTCGTGCAGCAGATCGCCGATGACGTGCTGTTCCTGCACCAGGGTCATCTGATGGCGCAGGGCACACCACGGCAGATCATCAACGATCCAGCTTTGGCCGAGATCTATTTCGGAGGCGCGATCTGATGACGCTGCTGATCGCTGGTATTGCCGCGGGCTACGGATCGAAGACCGTGGTCTCAGATGTATCTTTTGCGCTGGAACCCGGGCAGATCCTGGCGTTCCTCGGTCATAACGGAGCCGGCAAGACCACGACGTTGAAGACGGTCATGGGGTTGCTGCCGGCGCGCGCAGGATCCGTGACGTTCGACGGCAAACGGGTCGATCGGCTGTCCGTGGCCGAGCGTGTGGCGTTGGGACTGCGACTACTGCCGGAAGGCCGCGGCATTTTCCCTGATCTGAATGTCGCCGAGAACATCGACGTGGTCGCGGCGCGCAATTGCGATGCGCGCGCGATGTTCAGCCCGACGGAGGTCTACAAGCTGTTCCCGGTGCTGGATGAGCGGCGCACCACGCGGTCAGGCAGCCTCAGTGGCGGGCAGCAACAGATGTTGGCGCTGGGACTGGCGATCTTGGGGACTCCCCGCTGCCTGATGCTCGACGAACCGTCGATCGGGCTGGCGCCCAATCTCGTGGAGCGGATGTTTGTGCAGGTGCAAGAGGTCTGCAAATCACACGCGATGACGGCGATTTTGGTCGAACAGAACGTCGCAGCCGCGATGAAGATCGCTGACCGTGTGCTGATCATGAACAACGGGCAGATTGTATTCGATGGATTGCCGGATGAGGCCAGGGCGTCGAACTTCTGGCATTATTTCTAACGCATTGTACACCCCTCTCGCTTGCGGGAGAGGGGCACGACAACTACCGATCATCCACTGGCGGGTTCGCCACCACTGATGGCCGAGCGTTGAACGTCGCGTGCCACGCCGCCAACTTCGGATGCCCCTCGCGCCACTTCTCTATATCGAAACGAAAGTCCAGATAGCCCAGTGCCACCCCGATTGCCAGGTGCCCGATCCCGAAGGGATCGCGCGCCAACGCCTCAGCCTCCTGCTCCAGCGCATGCAGACAGGTCCGCAGCTTCAATCGCCACAACTCCAGATGCGGCGCGCTCTGCCGCTCCGTCGGGCGGAACCGTTCGCCCAGCGAGGCCAGGCCCACATCCAACATGCCGTTGCCCAGAGCATGCCGGCGCAGCGCGGTGAAATACGCGCCACTCTCGACGGGGATCAGCTTCGGACCAACATGCAGGGTATCGAGATAAGCGATGAGCACGAACGAATCATAAAGAACCCGCCCATCCTCCAGCTCCAACGTCGGAATCTTCCCCAGCGGGTTCACCTGCATCAGCTCCAGATGCGGCTTTGTCCCTCCCACCACCGTGCGCACGCACTCCAGCCTGTCCTGCAAGCCCAGCTCACCTGCGGCGATCATCACCTTGCGCACATAGGGCGAGCGCGGTGACCAATGCAGTTTCATCATCTGGGTCCCTCCTTGCCACAAACTTGGCAGCAAGCCTGCACCGCGCCTAGACTCGCACGCGACACCAGGCGGAGGAAGCATGCCAATCGACAAGCGGGTTGCGACCGCAGCGGATGCCTTGCAGGACACGCCGAATGGCGCTGTCGTGTTTATCTCGGGCTTCGGCGGGGCAGGCTTCCCGAATGTGCTGATTCGTGCGCTGCGCGATTGTGGCCCGCGCGAGCTGACCATTGTTGTCAATTCGGCGACGCACCGGTTCTCCTATACGCACGAACTGATCGCAGCGGGCATGGTGCGCAAGGTGATCTGCTCTGCCGCGCGTGGCCATGACAAGAGCGGATTGTCGCCATTCGAACTGCTCCACAAGGAGGGGAAGATTGAGCTGGAATGCATCCCGCAAGGCACCTTCGCGGAACGGATTCGGGCGGGCGGTGCGGGGATCCCGGCCTTCTATACGCCTGTCGGCTTCGGCACCAATCTGACAAAGGGCAAGGAAGTGCGCGTGTTCAATGGGCGCGAGCACGTGATGGAAGAGGCGATTAATGGGGATGTCGCCCTGATCCGCGCCGACCGGGCTGATCGCTACGGCAACCTTACTTTCCGCTATGCACAGGCGAACTTCTCACCGGCGATGGCCACCGCCGCACGGTGCACGATCGCCGAAGTGCGCGAGGCGCAATACGATCCGCTGCCGCAACCAGAGATCCAGGTGCCCAGCGTATTTGTCAAACGCGTCGTCGCGGCGGGTGAGGGGATCCGGCCATGACGCCGCTCAATCGCTTCCAGATGGCCTGGCGCGCCGCACAGGATATTCAGGACGGCATGGTGGTCAATCTTGGGATCGGTATCCCGGTATTGGCGGGCGACTACGTGCCGGATGGGCGCGACGTGTTCATCCAATCGGAGAATGGGATTCTCGGTTGCGGCCCGCTGGCGACGCCGGAGCTGGCACATCCGGATCTGGTCGATGCCGGCAGCCGGCGCATCACGTTGCGGCCCGGCGCGTCGATCGTCGATTCGGCGTCCTCCTTCGCGATGATCCGCGGGGGGCATATCGACGTGACGGTACTCGGCGCGTTCGAGGTGGCGGCGAACGGCGATCTCGCGAATTGGGATATGCGCGTGCCAAACAAGGGCCCATTGGTTGGCGGTGCCATGGATCTGGCCGCGTGCGCCCGCGAGGTCTGGGTGATCATGGAGTACAATACCCGCCAGGGTGGCGCGCGCCTGCGCGAGGTCTGTTCGCTGCCGCTGACCGCGGTACGATGTGTCACGCGTATCTACACTGATCTCGCCGTGGTCGATGTCACCACTGACCGGTTCGTGGTGCGTGAAATTTTGGATGGCATGAGCCGCGATGAATTGCAGGCCCGCAGTGGTGCCAAGCTGGCCTTCGCACCGGATTGCGGCACGCTCCGCGCGCCGCCGCTGGGAGAGACGACATGATGGACTGGATCGAGGTCAACAGTACCAGCCTGCGGTTCGAACTCTCGGGGCGGGGCGCGAGGGTGCTTGTCCTGGTGCATGAAATGGGCGGCACGCTGGAGAGTTGGGACCAGGTGATGCCGATGTTGCTGCCCGACCGTCGCATTCTGCGTTTCGATTGGCGCGGCGCGGGGATGTCGGAAAAGCTGCGTACGACGCCGACCTTCGACATGCTTGCCGATGACATCGCGGAACTGCTGCAGGGGCTTGGCATCACTGAAAAGGTGGCACTCGCCGGTTGTGCTGTTGGCGCTGGCATTGCGTTGAATTTCGCCTTGCGCCACGCCACACGCACTATCGGCGTGGTCGCGATGGCGCCAGCCACGGGCGTCGCGGCCGACCGGCGTGATGCCACGCTCGCGCGCGCCGACGCGGTCGAGAAGGTCGGCCCACGTGGCATCGTGGAACAAAGCTTCGCGGCGTCCTACCCGCCCGTGGTGCGACACGACGCCGAGCAGTTCCGCAAGTTCCGCGCGCGCTGGCTGGCAAACGATCCCGAGAGCTTCGCCGCGATCAATCGGATGCTGGCTGATTCGACGTTGACCGAGAGGTTGCCGCAGGTCGCCTGTCCAGTGCTGCTGGTGGCTGGCGTGCATGACGCCCTGCGACCGCCATCGTTGATCGAACCCCTCGCGACGAAAATGCCGCACGCGCGGTTTCGTGCGTTGGACACAAGTCACTTCATGGCGGTGCAGACCCCTGGGATTGTTGCGGCGACGATCCTGGAGTTCCTGGCGGAACTGGGACTGTAGGCGATCAGGCCTACCCGAACGCGCCCACCTCGTGTGTGATCGCCGTTGCAATCTCGCGCACCAAGCCAAACATCCGCCACATCGGCGCGAAGATCTCGGCGTGCTCGCGCATGTACGCGGCTTCCGTGCGGGGCGGGGCGGGTTCGGCGTAATCCAGATCGGCGCCGGTATCCGGGGCCGCGGGAAAGATCTCCGCCAGCACCTGCAGGGATTGATCGATGTCCAGCCGCAGAATCGCCGCTTCCAACACACCACGCGTCACACCATGGCGCGGCGAGAAATCGGAAATCCCAGTCGACAGCAGCCAGATGCGATGGATCAGCGCCAGACGCAGCGCATGCAACAACTGTTCGCGCGCGGCCATGCGTGGCGCGTCGGGCCAAGCGACGCGCAGCGCGAGATGGTCGGCCTGAATACGCCGGAACATCGACTGCGCGTCGGCCCAGATGTCCAGCCGCTCCAGCGCACGTGCCACGGCCACCAAGCTTTCGCGCCGCGCTGGCGTTTCGGCATGCGCCGCGCGATCCAGCCAGGTGCCGGGATCCAGTGTCGCGATGACCGCCCGCAGCACGTCGATATCGGAGTGCGCGAGCGCATGGGCGGCAAATTCCATCGCGCGATGGAATCGGCGGCTGCTCACGCGCAGCTCCGCAAACGCCTCGGGATGCCGGGCCGCCGCGGCGCCCAAACCTTGCAACGTATTCGCGCACCAGCCGAGCTGCTGCAGAATGGCGTTGTTGGGGATCGCCCGCAGCTCACGCGGATGTCGGATGCGCGCACCGCTTACCGTACCCTCGGCCTGCCGCGCCGCGGGGCGCGAGCCGGTGCGATCCAGCAAGGCCGGACCAAAGGCACCCAGCAACGCGCCATAACCCGCATCCTCCACCAGTCCTTCCATCCCCGCCTTGACGGTGGCGAAGAAGTCGGCGGCGAAATCCGGATCGGCATAGACCGGATCTTCGATCGGCCCGGCAGCGGGATGAAACGTTTGCTGCGCGATGCGCGTCACGGTGGCCAACGCCAGCTCGGGCGTGCCGAATAGCAGATAGCCATCGCCTCCCTGGAACGCACTTTCCTCCCGCACTGTCACACCGGCACGCTTCAGCGCCTGGCGGGACGCGGTCGGTGACAGATACTTCAGCCGGTCGGCCAGAGACCCAGGATGCGCACCGCGGCCGATGCTTTCGCCATGGGTGTCGAACAGGATCACCTCGACGCCACTGACGTCATATTTCTCCAGCGTCTCCGCGATTTTCAGCCGCAACCGCTCGATCAGATAGCTGGCCGCCGTCTGCCCGACATACCGTCCGGAGTCGGAATAACCGAACTGCAGAGCGAGCTTCCCAGTGTCGCGCAGGTAATCGCGGTAGTGCGGGCTGCGCAGCGCCTCGTCCAGCACATGCGCGCCGTGTTCCAGTGCCTCGGCGGTCTCGAACAGCGGGCTGATCTCGACATTGTGCGCCACGCCGCACAAGCGCGCGAGCCACAGTGCGGCCAGCAGTGTGTAGCCGCTCTCGGTTTCGGCGATCAGAAAACGGACCGGGACCGAACCGTCAATGTGCTTGCTGATCTGCGCGACCGTCATCATCAGCTTCGCGGCCGAGGCCTGCTCGGCTAGCAGCGCACCGAAATCCACCGGAACTGTCGTCACCGAATCCAACGCCGCGTTGATGGCAACGAACAGCGCGCGGCGATGCGCCGGGTCTTCGGGCGGATCGGCGATGCCCAGGCGTTGGCGCACCACATTATGGATCTGCGCCGCGTTCAGCCGCACATGCGTGTGCGCCAGCGCCAGGCCGTGCGACACCAGTCCGGCGCGCGCGACGCACAGCGCGAGACGTGTGTGATCGTCGGCCGTGGCAATCGCCGCCTGGAACAGATCGGCCAACGGCTCCGGCGTCACCAACGCATCAGACCGGCGTTGCACCAGCGCCTGCGCGAAAGCCGCAACGCGCGCCGGTTCGGGCGTGTCGGGCACCGCCGCGAGCTGCGCCACCACGGCGGCGCGCGCCACCGCCACGCGCGCGGTCAGTGGTGCCACGGCCGGCAACGCCGCCAGTTGCGCGTGCAGCCGCGCCAGTTGCAGCCGCTTCATTTCCAGCCGCAGGCGCAGCGTATCCCACCAGCCGATATCGGTGCGTCCATCGGTGTCGTAGCCAACCCAGCTTGACAGCACGACCGGACGCGGCAGCAGCTCCGTCCAACGGTCGGGCCAAGCGCTACGCGCGACCGACAGCATCGCGGCATTCAGCCGGTCCAGCGCATCGCGGCCATTCTCGATCGCGGCAACTGCCTGCGCAAATTCATCCGACAACGCCACCGGCGGCGGACGGTGGCTTTCGAATGTCGGCGCCGCTCGGGCGCACGCGGCATTCGCCAAGGCATGCCCCACCGGGGTGGGCAACGAGAAGGTGGGATGCGCGGTGAACACCGCGGCAAAGCGCGTGCGCTCCACCAGGGCACGATACTCGGCCCACCGAACCGGGCTGTCATCTGGATCAGGCCGCAGCAGATGCTGTGCCAGTGCCGCCAGCGCGGCATCATTCGCGGCCGTGTCGACACCCCCCACATACGTGGCCAGGCGCTGAGCACGATCGCGAAACGCGGCGTCGCGGAGATGGCGGACCAGTCCCCCGATCGCCGCTTCCGACAACGCGCCGGTATCGAGCGCGCGCGCAATCGCCAGAGCTGCCAGCAGCACCGGGTTGCCGAAGGGATCCTCGTCCGCACGCGCGCCCAACCGTGCCATCGTGCCCAGCCACTGCCGGGCCAGCGCGGCCTCGCGGTCGGATGGGGCTTCGGTCATCCCGGGATCGTGCGCCGCCTGTTGCACCGCAGCAAGCGAAACCCTCCCGCAGGCACTTGGATCGTTGGGCGCCCCCTGGCCGGGCGGCACGGTGCGGTACAGACTTCATCCCAACGGGCGGCACGGAGAGACCAGCCATGGCGAACAAGATCATCATCAGTTGCGCGGTCACCGGCGCGATCCACACGCCCAGCATGTCGCCGTACCTGCCGATCACGCCGGAGGAGATTGCACGCGGGTCGATCGAGGCGGCGGAAGCCGGCGCGGCGATCATCCATTTGCACGCGCGCGATCCGCAGACCGGCGAGCCGACGCCGGACCCGGCGGTGTTCATGCGCTTCCTGCCGGTGATCAAACAGAACGTCGATGCGGTGGTGAACATCACCACTGGCGGCGGGTTGAACATGACGCTGGATGACCGCCTGGCCGCGCCGCTGCTGGCGAAGCCTGAGATGTGCAGCCTGAATATGGGCAGCATGAACTTCAACATCGCGCGGGCTGGCGATCGGGTGAAAGAGTGGAAGTATGCGTGGGAAAAGCCGTATCTCGACCGCACCGACAACCATATCTTTCGCAACACGTTCAAGGACATTGCCGGGATCGTTGAACGGCTGGGCAAGGCGCACGGCACACGGTTCGAGTTCGAGTGCTATGACGTGGGGCATCTCTACAATCTGGCGTACTGCCTGGATCAGAAGATCGTCGAGCCGCCGCTGTTCGTGCAAACGATCTTTGGCATCCTCGGCGGGATCGGCGCGGACCAGCGCAATCTGCTGTTCATGAAGGAGACGGCGGACCGTTTGTTTGGTGACGCCTATCACTGGTCAGTGCTGGCCGCCGGGCGGCATCAGATGGCATTCACCACGATGGCCGGCATCATGGGCGGCAGTGTGCGCGTGGGGCTGGAGGATAGTTTGTATATCGGGCGTGGCGCATTGGCGAAGTCGAACGCGGAACAGGTGGCGAAGATCAGGCGGATTCTGGAGGAGCTGAGCCTGGAGATCGCGACGCCGAAACAGGCGCGGGAGATCCTGAAGCTAAAGGGTGGGGATCGCGTGGGGTTCTAGGCATAGACGCAGCGGATGACTGGGGAGTGATAATGACTGAAACGATCGAAGCCGATTATGTCGTGGTGGGTGCGGGATCCGCAGGCTGCGTCATGGCGGCGCGGCTGAGCGAGGATCCGTCGACACGCGTCGTGCTGTTGGAGGCCGGGGGGTACGACACCAACCGCTGGATCCATATCCCGCTTGGCTTCGGCAAGACCTTCGCCGACGCGTCGGTGAACTGGTGTTACGAGACCGAACCAGATCCCGGCGCTAATGGCCGCAAGATTTTCTGGCCGCGCGGCAAGGTGCTGGGTGGGTCATCCTCGATCAACGGTATGGTCTATATCCGCGGTCAACACGAGGATTTCGACCTATGGCGGCAGATGGGATGCACCGGGTGGTCGGCCACCGACGTGCTGCCCTATTTCAAGCGCGCCGAGCATCAGGTGCGGGGCCCCGACCCTTGGCACAGCACCGGCGGCCCGCTGGTGGTATCCGACGTACCGGACAAATATGAACTCGGTGAGGCGTTTATCCGTGCCTGCAACGATCTCGACTACCCCACCAACGAGGATTTCAACGGTGCGACGCAGGACGGCGTCGGCTATCACCAAACGACAACGGTGAATGGCAAGCGCTGCTCGACCGCCAAGGGCTACCTGAAACCGGTGATGAAGCGTCCCAACCTACGAGTGATCACGGGCGCGCTGGCGCAACGCATCACCTTCGACGGCAAGCGCGCCAGCGGTGTCGAATTCCTGCAGGAGCAACTGCGCTTCACTGCGCGCGCGCGGCGCGAGGTGATCCTGTGTGGCGGCGCGATCAACTCACCGCAATTGCTGCTGCTGTCCGGCGTCGGCCCACAAGAGCAGCTCGCGTCCTTCGGCATCAATGTCGTGCACCATTCGCCTGGCGTCGGCCAGCAGATGCAGGATCATTATTCCGCGCCGATCAAGTTGAAGTGCCGCTATCCCGTGACAGTCAATGACATCATGCAGAGCAACCTGAAGAAGTTGCGCACCGGGCTGGACTATTATCTGCGGCGGCGTGGGCCGATGGCGGCAATCTCGGCGCAGGTGGCACTGTTCGCGCGCACGCGGCCGGAGCTGGCGACACCGGACATCAAGATGTCGATTTCGATCTTCAGCGCCGACCGGCCGCAGGATGGGCTGCATCCATGGTCGGGATTCACCATCATCGTCTATCAGTTGCGGCCGGAAAGCCGCGGCGAGATCACTTTGAAGTCTGCCAACCCGCAGGACGCGCCGGCGATGCGGCCGAATTATCTCGCCACAGAGACAGACCGCCGCGCGATCACCGATGGGCTGATGTTGGGCCGGCGTATCCTGGCGACGCCGCATATGGCGCATTACGTGGCGGAGGAATACCTGCCCGGTCCATCAGTGACCACCGAGGCGCAGATGCTGGAGCACGCACGCAACACAGGTGGCACGGTCTTCCACCCCACCAGCACCTGCAAGATGGGGATCGACACGAGGGCGGTGGTCGATCCGGAGCTGCGGGTGATCGGCGTGGACGCATTGCGTGTGATAGATGCCTCGGTGATGCCCACGGTGGTGTCGGGGAATACCAATGCGGCGACCATCATGATCGCGGAGAAGGCGTCGGACCTGATCCGCCAGCGCACGCCACTCGCCGCAGCGGCATGAGCGTTTACGCACGCTTCGGCGTCCCTACGCTCATCAATGCCGCAGGCACGGTCACCCGCTTGTCGGGCGGACGGATGCATCCGGATGTGCTCGCGGCGATGCAGGCGGCGTCCAGCGAATGCGTCGACATGCTGTCGCTACAGGCCGGTGCCTGCCGGGTGATCGCACGCGCGACTGGCGCCGAGGCCGGCATTGTCACCAGCGGCGCATCGGCGGCGCTGATGCTAGGTGCCGCGGCGTGTCTGGCAGGCCTGGACACGGCGCGGATGAACCGGCTGCCCGATGTCACCGATGGTCGCAACGAGATCATCGTGGTGCGCAGCCAGCGCAACATGTACGACCGTGCGCTGACCGTGGCCGGTGGACGCATTGTCGAGGTTGGCCTGGCCGACCGGTATGCCGGGTCCGGTGTGCGCGATGCGGCGGCGTGGGAGATCGAGGCGGCGATCACGCCGCACACGGCCGCAATCTGCTATCTCGCGCAACCGCAGTCGCGACCGCCGCTGCACGAGGTCGCCGATGTGGCGCACGCGCATGCCCTGCCGGTGCTGGTCGATGCGGCAGCGCAACTGCCGCCGCACGATAATCTACGTCGCTTTCTGGCCGAGGGCGCGGATCTGGTCACGTTCAGCGGCGGGAAGGCGATCGGCGGGCCGCAGGGCTCGGGCATTCTCGCCGGACGGGCCGGTCTGGTGGCGTCGGCGCTGATGCAGATGCTCGATCTGGACCTGTTCGTCGATACCTGGCAGCCGCCCGCGGAGTTTGCCCGCCTGCGCCAGTTGCGCGGACTGCCGCAACACGGTGTCGGGCGGTCATGCAAAGTGGGGAAGGAGGAGATCGTCGGCCTGCTGGTGGCGTTGGAGCGGTTCGCCTCTGGCGATGATGCGGAGCGGCAGAACGCCTGGCGGGCGATCCTGCAGGCCATCGTTGATGCGGCGCAGGGCAGCGGGTTGACGATGACGATCATCGATCGTCCGATTCCGGTGCTGGAGGTACGCGCGCCCGATGCGCCCGCCCTGGCGGCGCGGCTCGCTGCACACGATCCGCCGATCCAGTGCGGTCTTGGCCGACGCGATGAGAATGTGCTGCTGATCTCGCCGGCCGCGCTCACAACGGAGCAGGCCGCTATCATTGGTGCCGCGCTGCGGTAGTGCGCGCACTTTACCACTCGAAGGATCTACGCATGCGCCTGTTCAGCGCCACCATCGCCACCGAAACGAACACCTTCTCCCCGATGCCCACCAGCCTCGACTACTACAGGGAAAGCGTGTTCTTCCGCCCCGGCGAGCACCCGACCGACGCACCGCGCATGTGCACCGCACCGCTGTTCGTGGCCCGTCGGCGCGCGGCTGCCGAAGGCTTCACCCTGATCGAGGGCAGTTGCTTCGCCGCCAGCCCCGCCGGCACCACCAATCGCGCCGACTACGAATTCATGCGCGATGAGATCATCGCTCAGGTGAAGGAAGCGCTGCCGCTGGACGGCGTGCTGCTCGGGCTGCACGGTGCCATGGTCGCGCACGGCTACGACGACACCGAAGGCGATGTGGTTGAACGCGTGCGCGCCCTGGTGGGGCCAGACTGCGTGATTGGCGTGGAACTCGACCCGCACTGCCATCTCACGTTGAAGCGCGTGCGGCTTGCCGACATCACGATCCTCTACAAGGAATTCCCGCACACCGATGTGGTGGAACGGGCCGAAGACCTGCTCACGCTGGTGCTGCGCGCCAGCCGCAAGCAGATCAAGCCGGTGACATCGCTGTACGACTGCCGGCAGATCGGGTCCTATCCCACCACGCTGCCGCTGATGCGCGCCTTCGTCGACAGGGCCGCGGCGATGGAAGGCAAGGACGGCGTGCTGTCGGTCTCCATCGGCCATTGCTTCCCGTATGCCGACGTGCCGGAGCTCACCGGTCGCATCCTGGTCATCACCGACAACGACAAGGCCAAGGCCGATGCGCTGGCCACGTCAATTGGCCAGGAATTCATCTCGATGCGCGGTAAGACCGCGCCCGATTACCTCTCGATGGATGACGGCATCGCGGCCGCGCTGGCGTTCAACGACAGCCCGGTGGTGATGGCCGATCCGGCCGACAACGCGGGTGGCGGGGCGCCGACCGACAACACGTCCATCCTGCGCCGGCTGATCGACCGCGATGCGCAAGCGACCGCGCTCGGCCCGATCTGGGATCCGATCGCGGTGAAGCTCTGTTTCGATGCCGGTCTGGGCGCTCGTTTCCCGCTGCGCTTCGGCGGCAAGATCGGTCCCAGCTCCGGCCCACCGATCGATGCGACTGTCACTGTCACCGCGCTGACCCGCGATGCCTGGCAGAGCTTCGGCCCGACGCAGGTGCCGCTGGGCGACTGCGCCGCAGTGAAAGTGGGTGGCATCGAAGTGGTGCTGATCAGCAACCGCACCCAGGCGCTGGGGCTGGAGCTGTTCCGGAACGTCAACATCGAGCCGACACAGCGCAAGCTGGTGGTGGTGAAGTCCACCAACCATTTCATGGCGGCGTTCGGGCCGATCGCGAAGAAGGTGATCTATGTCGATTCCGACGGACCACTCAGCCGCGATTACCGCAAGATCCCTTACACGCGCATCCAGCGACCGATCTGGCCCCTGGATGAAGAAACGTCACCGGGCCTGATCGCGTAACGCGACCAGGCGCGCGCGCAGATTAACGTGACAGCGGCGGATGGGCGGCAAACGTGATGCTGGGTTGATCGAACCCAAGGAACGCTGACAACACCGCCTCTCGCAGTTCCGGCGGCGCCACCAGGTACAGCGACATCACCAGGACCACCGACGCGGCACAAAAGATCGCCAGCGTCGCCCCCTCGCGCACCAGCCGGCGCATGCGCATCTCGGCGCGTTGATCCGCGACCCGGACATCGATTGGATCATGGACCGTGACCGTCTTCGCCATGATGTGCCCCCATTTGCTCGCGCGACCGCCAGGATCGTGTGCGCGGGAGAATGCCGGGGGTGGCAAACGCGTGCAGTGACCCGCGTCACCACCTGGCGATGACGTGCGTCACAGGTTGTTCAGGTCGGGCGACGCCCGCGGCCCGCCATCAAGGTACCGACGACGGCGGCGCTGGCCGTCAGCACACAGCCCACCCCATATCCACGCGCGTCGGCGTCCATGACCAGTGCGGCAGCGTGGCCTGGTTGGTCAGTCATAGGTGCCATCGGCGACGAAGCCGAACGGCCCAAGGTGCAGCGCCACCTCGCCCCAGGCAACGGCGAGCGTGCCCGGCCGCACCACCAGCACAAGCACGCCACGCACATACCGCAGGTCGAACAGGCCTGCCGGGCCAAAATTGGGCTCCGGCGGCAGAAGCGCACCCAGGTGACTGCGATAGAACGGCAGCGTCGTGATGAGCCAGATGCTGTCGCGCAGCAGCAGCGCCGCCAGGACCGCGGCATGGGCGCCCAGGCGGATCGCATGCGGGTTCTCCCGAGGTCTTACAGGACATGACGTGCCAGGTGCGCCACGGATCACGTTGCCTCGGTGGCGGGCGGTCGGTATCACCCTGCCATGGACGATCCCGCTCTTCTGGCCCTGGCCGCGCACCTTGCCGAGCAGGCCGGCGCCGCGATCCTGGCGGTGCGTGCGCGCGGGTTCGAGGTCGAGCAGAAGGCCGATTTCTCTCCCGTCACCGAGGCCGATCGCGCGGCCGAGGCGATCATTGTCGACGGTCTGCGCGCCGCCACACCCACAATTCCGGTGATCGCCGAGGAAGAAGTGGCCGGCGGGCGCATCACCGCGCCGGCGCGAACCTGCTGGCTGGTCGACCCGCTGGACGGCACCCGCGAGTTCGCCGGCGGTAAGGACGAATTCGTGGTGAATATTGGTTTGGTGCGCGATGGGCGGGTGGCGCTCGGGGCGGTGTTCATTCCGGCGCTGGAGGAGCTGTTCACCGGCACCGTCGGCGTCGGAGCCTGGAAGCGCGACAAGACGGGCACGCACGCAATCCACGCCCGTGCGCCGCCCGAGGCTGGGCTGACCGTGGTGGCCAGCCGTCTGCATGGCGACACCGACCAGTTGCAGCGCTTCTTGGCGGGCCGGCGCGTGGCGCGGACGATCAACTTCGGCTCGGCGTTGAAGTTCTGCCGTCTCGCGGAAGGTGTCGCTGATCTCTATCCGCGCTTTGGCCGCACCATGGAATGGGACACGGCAGCGCCACAGGCGGTGCTGGAAGCGGCAGGCGGACGCGTGGTCACCACTGATGGTGCGGCATTGCGCTACGCGAAGCCGGGCTGGGAGAATCCGCACTTTATCTGCTGGGGCCAGTAGCGCATCGGCACACCGCCATGCGGTGTGTCGCATTCCGGCCACGGTGCCATTGCGCTGCAATAATAATTGCCGCGACCATCTCGCAAGCCGATCACAACTATGCGAGACTTCGTGTTGCCCCGCGGCGTCCCGAGTCGCGCCTTACCGGTGAAATTGCCTGCATGATCTTGTCTCGCCGTCGCCTCGTCGCCGGGGCCGTCGCCACCACCGCCCTCCATCCCGTCGGGCCCGCCTTGGCGATGTCGATGCAGGAAGAGCTGGATCCCAGCCAGACTCCGCCGGCCACGATGCCTCGCGCACCCGCCGGGTCACCGCCCTGGCTGCGCAACGCCGTCGCTGCTCCGATGCTGAATGGGCGGCCCGCGATCACCCTGGTGATCGATGATATGGGCTTCATGCATCCCCATACCGAGCGGGCCGTGGCACTGCCGGGGCCGCTGACACTTGCCTGGTTCCCATTCGCGCATGAGCTGCCAGCACAAATCGAAGCAGCCGCGGCGAGTGGGCACGAGGCCATGCTACACATGCCGATGCAGTCGCACACCAACAGCATCGCGCAGACCGGGCCGAACCCGCTGCGCATCGACCTGCCGCCCAACGTCAACCAGATGCTGCTACGCGACGCGATCGCCGCGGTGCCAAATATCGTCGGCGTCAACAACCACATGGGCAGCGTGGCCACGCGGGATCCGTTGCTGATGGAACTGGTGGCGCGCGAGGTGCGCGCGCATGGCCTGCTGTTCCTCGACAGCGTCGTGGTGCCGCACAGCGTTGCGCTGTGCTGCGCGGAACTGGCGGGCGTACCTGCCGCCGCGCGTGATGTCTTCATTGATAATGTAGCGGATGCCTCGGTGATCTGGCAGCAGATCGCCACCACCGAAGCGTTTGCGCGCAAGCATGGCCACGCGATCGCCATCGCGCATCCGCGGCCGCACACGCTCGACGCGTTAGAAACGTGGCTGCCGACGCTGCAGGCGAAGGGCTTCGCGCTATGGCCGCTATCGGCCACCGTCGCCTGGCGCAACAACCTGGATCCGGTGCGCGTCGCGACCTAGCGCCGCCGTCCGACGGTCGCCATCACCGAGCGAGCGTGCTAAGCGGCGCCATCGTTGAGGAAAGCCGCCCCGATGGATGCGCCCGTTCGCGCGTTGGTTTCCAGCCGCCCCGCCCAGCCCCTGGCCGGACAGATCACCGTGCCTGGCGACAAGTCGATCAGCCATCGCGCGCTGATGTTCGGCGCGCTGGCGGTGGGCGAGACGCGGATCAGTGGGCTGCTGGAGGGTGAGGACGTGCTGCACACCGCGGCGGCGATGCGGGCCCTGGGTGCCGAGGTGGTGCATGACGCCGATGGCGTGTGGCGCGTCGCCGGGCGGGGCGTCGGTGGCCTGATCGAGCCCGCGGATGTGCTGGATATGGGCAACTCCGGCACCGCGGCGCGGCTGCTGTGCGGCATCCTGGCGAGCCATGACCTGTTCGCGGTGATGACCGGGGATAGCAGCCTGCGCGGCCGCCCGATGCGCCGGGTGATTGACCCGCTGACCGCGTGTGGCGCCAGGTTCACCGCGCGCGAAGGCGGGCGGCTGCCGTTGGCGGTGCAGGGCGCACGGGAGGCGCTGCCGCTGGAGTATCGCGTGCCGGTGCCGTCGGCGCAGGTAAAGTCGGCGGTGTTGCTGTGTGGACTGAACGCACCAGGGATCACGAGGGTGGAGGAGCCTGAAGCCACGCGCGATCACAGCGAGAACATGCTGCGCCATTTCGGCGCGACGGTGCATGTGGAGACCGAAGGCGCCGGCCGGGTGATCCAGTTGCAGGGTCAGCCGGAGCTGCGCGCCGCCGATGTGGTGGTGCCGGGTGATCCTTCCTCGGCCGCGTTTCCGCTGGTCGCCGCCCTGATCGTTCCGGGTTCGCAGGTGACCATCACCAATGTTGGGTTGAACCCGCTACGCACCGGGCTGCTGGCGACGCTGGCCGAGATGGGCGCGGACATCACTGTCGCGAACAGCCGCATCGAGGGTGGCGAGCTGGTGGGTGACCTCGTCGTGCGACATGGTCCACTGCGCGCCGTCGAGGTGCCGCCCGCGCGGGCGCCAAGCATGATCGATGAGTACCCGATCCTGGCAGTACTGGCGGCGTCGGCCGAAGGCGTGACACGCATGTGCGGGCTGAAGGAACTGCGCGTGAAGGAAAGTGACCGTCTGTCGGCGACCGCCACGATGCTGGACGCGAACGGCGTGCGTGTGGCAATCGAGGGTGACGATCTGGTGGTGCATGGCGCGCACAACGGGGTCGCCGGCGGTGCGACCGTGACCACGCATATGGATCATCGCATTGCGATGAGCGCGCTGGTGTTTGGACTTGCGGCGCGAGCGCCGATTGCCGTGGACGACGCGGCGTTCATCGATACCAGCTTCCCTGGTTTCGCCGCGCTGATGAAGAACCTGGGCGCCAGGTTGGCCGTGGTGTGAAGCCAGTGATCGCGATTGATGGCCCGGCGGCGGCCGGGAAAGGAACGCTGGCGCGGCGAATCGCCGAGGCCCTGGGGCTGCCATATCTTGACACCGGGTTGCTGTATCGCGCGGTCGGGCGGCGGGTGCTGGATGCCGGTGGCGATCCGCGGGATCCAGCGACCGCGGAGGCGCAGGCACGGGCCCTGCAGCCGAACGATCTGCACCGGAACGATCTGCGGGGACCCGCCGCGGATGCGGCGGCCGCCTCGGTGGCGGCAATCCCCGGCGTGCGGGCCGCGCTGCTGGATTTTCAGCGCAACTTTGGGGCCAACACCGGGGCCGTGCTGGACGGGCGGGACATTGGCACGGTGATCTTCCCAGACGCGCCAGTGAAGCTGTTCATCACGGCGAGTTTGGCAGAGCGGGCACGGCGGCGGTGGGCGGAACTGCAAGGGCGCGGTGTCGCGGCCGAGCTGGCGGAGGTGGCAGCCGACCTGCAGGCGCGCGACACGCGCGATGCACCAAACATGCGATGTGCCAAGGACGCGGTGCAGCTGGATACCACGACACTGGATGCCGACGCGGCGTTTCAGGCCGCTCTAGCAGCAATCCGGCAGCGGCTGGACCCTGTCGCGTCGTAGATGCGGCATGCGTATCGCATGCCGCCCTACGACGCGTAACTTGGCGCCTCTGCGTCAAGCGTTGCCTTGATGTCTTCCAGTAGCAGGTCGGCGTTGGTGGTGAAGCGGGTGAACTGATCGTGCGTGTCCTGCGCCATTGCATCGGACATGACGTTTAGTGGTTGCCCCATCTGCATCGCCAGGACCTGCACCTGGCACGCACGCTCCAGGTAATAGAAGTCGTCCAGTGCCCGCGCGACGGTTGGCGCCACGACGACCACGCCGTGATTGGCCATGAACATGATGCGCTTGCTGCCCATTACCGCGGCCATGCGCTCGCCTTCCATGGTGGCCTCGGCGATGCCGTTGAAATGGTCGTCGTAGGCGATATCGCCGAAGAAGCGCGCGGCGTTCTGATGGATCATCTGTAGCCGGCCACCGCGGACAGCGCACAGAGCGGTGGAATATGGCGCGTGCAGGTGCAGCACCACCTGCGCGTTCGGATGCAGCAGGTGAATGCGCGTATGGATCGCATAGCCCGAGGTTGGCGGCCGGCGGGTGCCTTCCAGCACCTTGCCGGCCTCGTCGATCACCAGCAGCGAGCTGGCGGTGATGCGGTGGAAGCCGATCCCCTTCGGATTGATCAGGAAGCGCCGATCCGGGAGCATGACCGTGAAGTGGTTGCAGACGCCTTCGTGCAGGTCGAGGCGGGCGATCCACCGCAGCGCGGCTGCCAGGTCGATACGGGCTTGCTGCGTTTCGGCGTCGTTGCTGGTCACGTTCGGCCCCCTGCGTCCATTGCGCGTGCCTGACAATACTGACACGGTCGGCTAGGGTCTGCCCATGATCGATCCCGCTTCCCTGCGCGCCCGTGCGCACCAGGTTCTTCGCGACGCCACCATTCCGGAGTTGCCCAACCACTACGCGGGCAAGGTGCGGGACAATTACGACCTCGCGGATGGCCGGCGTGTCCTCATCGCGACAGACCGGCTGAGCGCGTTCGACCGCATCCTGTGCGTGGTGCCGTTCAAGGGCCAGGTGCTGACACAGATCGCGCGGTTCTGGTTCGGGGCGACGCGCGACCTGTGCCCCAACCATGCGCTGGCCTATCCCGATCCGAACGTCGTGATCGGCCGGCGGCTGAACATCCTGCCCGTGGAGGTCGTGGTACGGGACTACCTGGCTGGCACCACCGGGACCTCGATCCTGACGCTATACAAGGCGGGGCAACGGCAAATGTACGGCGTCACGCTGCCTGACGGGATGCGCGACAACCAACGGCTGCCCCGGCCAATCCTGACGCCGACGAGTAAGGCGTTCGATGGTGGGCATGACGAGCCGCTGACACCGGACGATATTATTGCGCGCGGGCTGTTGACCGCGACACAATGGGCAAAGTTGAGCGCGTATGCCTTTGCGCTGTTCGCGCGCGGGCAGGCGATGGCCGCGCAGCGTGGGCTGATCCTGGTGGACACCAAATACGAGTTCGGTACGGACGCCGAGGGCCGAATTGTGCTGGCTGACGAGATCCACACGCCAGACAGCAGCCGCTACTGGCGCGCCGACAGCTACCCCACACGCTTCGCGGCGAGCGAGCGACCGGAGAGCTTCGACAAGGATT
>Ga0210386_10001322_pt1 | contig 22165 bp, 19 predicted proteins | sample IncBWH32OmetaG_FD_160091 | JGI IMG/M metagenome (GOLD analysis project Ga0210386, IMG submission 160091) | Forest soil microbial communities from Barre Woods Harvard Forest LTER site, Petersham, Massachusetts, United States - Inc-BW-H-32-O ...
CCTGAAGTCGTCAAGCACATCGATCGTTGTCTCTCCTGCCTTTCCTGCATGACCACGTGCCCGTCGGGTGTGAACTACATGCATCTGGTCGATCAGGCGCGGGTGAAGATCGAGCGGAACTTTAGAAGGCCATGGACCGAACGGCTGTTGCGGGCAGTGCTCGGGCTTGTGCTGCCGCGTCCGAAACTGTTCCGCGTCAGCATGATGCTGGCGCGGCTCGCGCGTCCGCTGGCGGGTCTCTTGCCTTCGGGCGGGGTCTCGGCAACGCCGACTTTGCTGAGGCGAATCAAGGCGATGTTGGCGCTGTCGCCGCGTGGCCTACCGCGGGCCGGGCCATCCGGGGGAAGCGTCTTTCCGGCTCAGGGCGAGCGGCGCGGGCGGGTCGCGCTGCTGCAAGGGTGCGCGCAGCAGGTGCTGGCGCCGCGGATCAACCAGGCCGCCATCAGCCTGTTGACCCGTCACGGCATCGAGGTCGTGCTGGTCAAAGACGAGCAATGCTGCGGCGCATTGACCCATCATATGGGCCGCGAGGAAGCGGCATTGGCCTTTGCCCGCGCCAACATCACGGCCTGGCTTGCAGAGACTGATCGTGGCGGGCTCGATGCCGTCCTGGTGACGACGTCTGGCTGCGGCACCGTCATCAAGGACTACGGTTTCATGCTGCGCGAGGACCGCGATTTCGCCGCCGGCGCTGCCAAGGTTTCAGCGCTGGCAAGGGATATTACCGAGTATATTAGCGGGCTCGATCTCGCGCCGGCACAGCGCCATGACGACTTCGTCGTCGCTTATCACTCGGCTTGTTCGCTTCAACATGGGCAGAAAATCACGCAACTGCCGAAAGAATTGCTTTCCAAGAACGGATTCGTGGTGAAAGATGTACCCGAGAGCCATTTGTGTTGCGGTTCGGCTGGGACCTACAACATTCTCCAGCCTGACATTGCGAACAAGTTGCGCGATCGAAAGGTCGCCAATATTGCGATGATCAAGCCGGACATGATTGCTGCGGGCAATATTGGGTGCATGGTGCAGATTGCCAGCGGTACGTCAGTTCCTGTGATGCACACGATTGAGCTTCTCGATTGGGCGACGGGCGGCCCGCAGCCGGTATCGAGCGGACTCGACAGGCTAGTACGCAACGACAGCCTAAACGCCCGATAGACACGGCTCAGCGCAACAGGAGGACTACATGGCTAAAGCGAAGAAGAAGAAAGGCAAGAAGGCGAAGAAGGCGAAAAAGCTTCTCGCCGCAAAGAAGAAATCCGGTAAGAAGGCGGTCAAAAAATCCGCGAAGAAGTCTGCGAAAAAATCCGCGAAGAAGGCCGTGAAGAAGTCGGCCAAGAAGGCCGTCAAGAAAGCTGCGAAAAAGGCGGCTCCGAAAAAGGCGGCCAAGAAGGCGGCGAAAAAGCGGGCCGCTCCCGTCAAGGCCGCGATGCCGGCCGAAGCCGCTCCATCGCATGAGACCGAAGCTCCGGTCCATAGCTGGGCGACGCCAAGTCACGACGAGCCCGCTGCCGCGCCGTCATGGGAGCACTCATCCAGCCACCACAACTCTGGTGGCGAGGACGGAAACTAGAGCAGTTAGCCTTCAAAATTAAAGGGCCGCAGCGTCGTATCGCTGCGGCCCTTTGGTTTTGCGCTGCGTAATTTTATTCGTCAGGCTCGAGGCCGCCAGGTAATTTGTGGTCAGATTACAACAGCTTGTTGCAATACTCGCGTCATCGTCCGAAATGAATAAAAAATATGCAGATGATTATGTTTTAATCTTCATGTTATAGCGGCCCTATACCAGATTGCCTGTCCCATAACAGACACGGATGGATGGGCTGCCAATGAAAACGCTCGTTATAGTTGCCGCACTTCTTGCCGTGTCGGGGCCGGTTTTTGCCGCCGACTTGCCATTGAAAGCCGCGAAGGCGCCGGCGTTCGATCCCTGGGATATCGCTTTCGGTGCCGCCGTGATGAGCGACTACGTTTTTCGCGGCATCACCCAGTCCAATCACCAGCCATCGGTCGCCGCTTATTTCGAACCGCGTTACAACGTCAACAAGGACTTGCAGCTCTATGCCGGCACTTCCGTCGAGAGCATTTCATTCGCGAATCATGCCGCGGCCGAGGTCGATATTTACGGCGGCGTTCGGCCGACCTTCGGCGCCGTTGCGCTGGATTTCGGTCTTTGGGGCTACCTCTATCCGGGTGGACAATGCGAGGAAGGTTTTCCCGGCGGCGTCGCCGTTTGCCCGCCGGGCTCGCCCTTGGCGTCTGGCCCCAATTTCGTTCAACTCAAGCAAGACCTCAGCTTTTACGAGGGCTACGCTAAGATCAACTGGACCATCAACGACAACTTCGCGCTGGGCGGTAACGAGTATTACACGCCGAGCTTTTTGAATTCGGGAGCCTGGGGCGATTACGCTTCGATCACGGCGAAGGCGACGGCACCGGCGAAATGGTTCGGCTCAAGCGGCGTTGGGGCTTATGTATCAGCCGAAGTCGGGCGGCAATGGTTCGGAACCACGGATGCCTTCTATCGCATTTCGGCGGCGCCCGTCGGCATTCCCTATCCGAGCTACAACACCTGGAATATCGGCATCGCCTTCACCTACAAGGTGTTCACGCTCGACCTGCGCTATTCCGACACCAATCTGAGCAAGGGCGATTGCGCGGCGGTGACGAGCGCCTTCAACGCCAATATCCCGGGCAATGTGACCGCCATCAATCCCAATGGCTTCGGCTCTAATTGGTGTGGCGCGGCCGGCATCGTCAAACTTTCCGCCGACCTGACCGCGATGACCAATCTGAAGTGATTTGTCGCTGCTGCCTCGCTATAGAGGGTTTTTCTTGGGTTGCTGCTCGTGCGCGGCGAAGCGATCGCCTTCGCGGTCGAGCACGAAGCGACGCTCGTGAAACGCTTCCAGCGTGCTTCGATGACCGATGGAAACCACCGTCGTCGCCGTGAGTTTGTCGGCAAGCAGGCGATAGAGCGCGGCCTCGGAGGTTTCGTCGAGCGAAGCGGTTGCCTCGTCGAGGAAAAGATATTGCGGCTGGTGCAACAACGCGCGGGCTATGCCGAGCCGCTGCTGCTCGCCGAGCGAGAGCATCCGGTTCCAATGGGCGTCTTCCTCCAGCCTCGGGGCGAGTTGCGGCAGACCCACAGCGGTGAGCGCCTGTTCAACGAGGGCCGAGCTGAACTCATCGGCCTTCGAAGGGTAAACGATCGCCGCTTTCAACGCGCCGATCGGAAAATAAGGCCGCTGCGGCAAGATCATCAGTGTGGCGTTGGCAGGGATGGTGATCACGCCGTCGCCGAACGGCCATATGCCGGCAATCGCGCGAAACAGCGTCGACTTGCCGGCTCCCGATGGTCCGGTGACGAGAACGTGCTCGTTGTTGGCAATATGCAGGCCATCAGCCGCAACCAGCGGCGTGCCGTTGGGTAATTTGACCAGGAACTGACGCAGATCGATCGCTTTGCTTTCGCCCGAACGCACGACCTTGATCGAGGGGGTGTCGTCCGTAAGGCGGCTGGCGCTTGCGATCGTTTCCTCGAAACCTTCGAGACGGGCAACCACCGAACTCCACTCGGCCAGCGAGCGATAGACCGACACAAAGAACGACAGCGATTGTTGCACGCTGGAAAAGGCGGAAGCGGTCTGCATCATGCCGCCAAGCTGAATCTTGTCGGCGAAGTAGGCCGGCGCCACCAGCGCATAGGGAAAGACCACCGCGGCTTGCGAATAGCTCGATGTAAACGCAGTCAACCGCTTGGTGCGAGTCATGATCTCGTACCAGTTCTGGACGACGCGGCCGAACCGTGCCAACAGCCGCTCGCGTTCGGCGCTCTCGCCGTGGAGCAGCGCGATTTGCTCGGAATTCTCGCGCACGCGCACCAGATTGAAACGGAAGTCGGCTTCAAAACGCTGCTGCTGATAATTGAGCATCACCAGAGGCGAGCCGATCCAATGCGTCAGCACTGTGCCAAAGACGGCATAGATCAGCGCGCCCCACACCAGATAGCCGGGGATATGGAATTCGCTGCCGAACAGCGTCAGCGGCGAGTCGGCCGAGAGACCCCACAAAATGACGATAAAGGAGGCCAGCGTCACCACGGCACTCAGGAAACTGACGCTGATGTTCAGCGTCTGGTCGACGAACATCTTGACGTCGTCGGCGATGCGCTGGTCCGGATTGTCGGCCGCATCTCCCCGAAGCTGCATGCGGTAATGATTGGCATTATGCAGCCATTCGCCGAGATAGTGGTGGGTCAGCCAGTTCCGCCAGCGGATCTGAAGCCACTGATTGAGGTAGAGCTGATAGACGGCGAGTGCGATATAGGCGGCCGCAAGCACGCAAAACACACCCATCTCGCGAACAAAACCGTTCCAGTCCTTCTCCTGCAGCGCGGTGTAGAAGCGGTTGTTCCATTGGTTCAGGAGAACGTTGATCCCGACGACTGTGAGCTCGATTGCGATGACCGCCGCAAGCAGCAAGCGGCCTGCGAATTTGTCTTCGGAACGAAAGTACGGAACGGCGATGCGCCACACCGTCGCAGGCCTCAAGCGGATATTGTTCACAGATCGGGGTCTCCGGGGGAATAGCTGCGCGAATGAGGTGTTGGTTTGGCCAGTGCAGGAGGTTGATTTTCTTTGCGGGTTCGCGGCGGTCTCGCGATTTGCAAAACCGTATGCGAACATCGGTCTCCGGAACTAGACTAAAGTCGTAACAAGGTCGGTATGGGTTCGCTTGTCGCGACGTGCAAGTCAACCCTAGCATGCGGTCAACGGCGGGTGGCGGGGGGCCCTCTCATTTCGCGCGTTTGTGAGCGGGTTTGGCAGAAGTCAAATTCGCCCTTGAAGTCGCGCTTTGCTAAAGGCCCTCAGGACTAGCGCCAGCGTACCAGCCGTTTCACGCGGGCTGGCACGCCACAAAAGCGCGTGGGGAGGAACCATAATGTGGAATCAGGTCTATAATCCTTTTAACAACGCCGGACTTTCGACGATCGCTGCGGCGATACCCGTCGTTACGCTGTTGGTGTTGATCGCAAGCGGCAAGGTCAAGGCGCACATCGCGGCCATCATTGCGGTGATCCTCACCAATCTGATCGCGATTTTCGTGTTCACGATGCCGGTGGGCATGTCGATCCGCGCCTCGCTGCTCGGCGTGGTGTCAGGGTTCTTCCCGATCGGCTGGATCGTGCTCAACGTCATCTTTCTCTACCAGCTTACGGTCGCAACCGGCCAATTCGAACTATTGAAACGCGCGGTTGGCGGCGTGACCGAAGATCGCCGTCTGCAACTGCTGCTGATCGCGTTCTCCTTCGGCGCGTTCTTCGAGGGCGCATCGGGATTTGGTACGCCGGTGGCGATCACCGGCTCGGTTCTGATCGGTCTCGGCTTCTCGCCGCTCGCAGCATCCGGTCTGTCGCTGATCGCCAATACGGCGCCGGTTGCCTATGGCGCGCTGGGCACTCCGATCCAGGGCCTCGCTTCGGTGACTGGACTCGATCCCTATGTTCTCGGCGCCATGGTCGGACGGCAGTTGCCGGTGTTCTCGCTGATCGTGCCGTTCTGGGTGGTGTGGGCCTTTGCCGGCTGGAAGGGCATGAAGGACATCTGGCCGGCCATCTTGGTTACCGGTATTTCGTTCGCTGTCCCGCAATTCGTGATCTCGAATTACATCAATCCCTGGATCGTCGATATCGGCGCCTCGCTGATTTCGATGGGCTGTCTCATTCTTTTCCTGCGCGTGTGGCAACCGAAACAGCTTTGGTTGTCGCCGGCTCTGCGTGGCAACGACGAATCCCTGGCGACCATGACGCCGACAAAGCCGATGGATAAGACCCCACTCAGCCAGAAGCAGCTCTGGAGTTCATTGCTGCCATGGATCATCGTCTGCATCGTGATGCTGATCTGGGGTAGTGGTGGGTTCAAGACTTGGGCCGACTCGATCTTTTTCTACAGGTATCCGGTCCCTGAACTGCACAACATGATCAACACGGTGCCTCCGGTCGCGGCCAAGCCGACGCCGCAAGGCGCGGTGTTCGGCTTCACCTATCTGTCGTTCACCGGGACGGGCATGTTGATCGCGGCGATCATCTCCGGCCTGCTGGCGGGCTTCTCGCCGATGAAGATGATCGTCGAATACGGCCGTACCATCCGGCTCTGCGCGATCTCGCTGATCACGATTTCGGCGATGCTTGCGATCGGTACGCTGACGCGCCTCTCCGGCGTCGACGCAACGCTCGGTCTCGCTTTCGCGGCGACCGGCATCTTGTATCCGTTCTTCGGCACGCTGCTCGGCTGGCTGGGTGTCGCGTTGACAGGATCGGATACCGCGTCGAACATTCTGTTCGGTAACCTGCAGAAGATCACTTCGGAGCAACTCGGTCTGCCGTCGGTTCTGATGGCGGCGGCCAACTCCTCCGGTGGCGTCATGGGCAAGATGATCGACGCGCAGTCGATCGTCGTCGCCTCCACCGCGACCAACTGGTACGGCCACGAGGGGTCGATCCTGCGCTTCGTGTTCAAGCACTCGATCGCGCTGGCCTGTCTGGTCGGCCTGTTCGTGATGTTGCAGGCCTATGTCTATCCGTTCACGGCGATGGTGATAAAGTAGGCCTCCGTCCGATATGGATTGATCAAGTCTCCCCGCGTCCTGCCGGACGCGGGGATTTTTTTTGCCGCCGTCAATCTAGTGCCCACTTTCCGAAGTTCGTGCTCCACTGCGCCACCCACCGTCACGAACTTCGGAAAGTTATGGGCACTAGCAAACTTATTGATCTAGTACCGCTTCATCGATCTGAAGTCCCTGATCGAATTCGCGGCTTGTGGTGCAGGGACTTCAGATCGGCGGTACTGGTCAATGTCATCTTGGCCGACTACAACCGCGCCCGTTCTTGATTTTGTTGGGGAACACCATGTTGTTGATGCGTGCTTTATTGAGGCAGGCAGCTGTTGCTGCCACCTTCGCTGCTGCCGGCCTGGCGGCCAGTTCCGCCGGTGCGGACGAGGGCTTTCCGTTCGGATTCGAGATGACACTGGATACGCTACCCCAGGCGGGATCGAAACGGATTCCGACACTGGAAATCGGCGACAATGGTGAGGCGAAACTCGATTTGTGGTGCAAGACCGGCACCGGTCAATTTTCGGTCGCGGGCAACACCGTGATCTTCGTTCCCGGCCAGTTGCAGGATCGCGATTGCCCGCCGGCGCGCGCGCAAGCGGACGACGATCTGGTCTCGGCGCTGAGTGAAGCCACCAGCTGGCGGCGGCGGGGCGATCAGGTGTCGTTTGTCGGAATCAAACCCCTGCGGTTCCACATCAACACGAACTGACCGTTCGTTACTTTTTACTTCCAGATCGATTTGTCAGCGTCCCAGCGCTGCCCTTTGAATTCCTTGGTCAAAGCGTCAACGACGCCGTTGTCGTCCTTCTGGGCGCCTTCTTCATCACCGCTGGCATCGTTGGCGAGGTTGAGGGTGGGCCCGGAGGTTTCATCGGCGGTCGTGATCGCGGGGCTGGAGACCCACACGACCAGCCGGTCCAATCCGCCGGGCTTTTCAGACGCAACAAGCGCGGTCACCTCAAGCGTGTCGGTGAGATCAAGCGCCGGATAGAGTTCGCTGGGGCGCTTGAAGGTCAGTTTCAGTTTGCCGTTACTGGCGTTCCAGGCGGAACTCGCGGGTTTTGCCGAGAAGGCCGCGGCCAGGACGTTGGTGATCGTCGCGGCAAGCTTGTCCTTGTTGAGTCGCTCGCCATCGCGCCAGCCAGTCGCCGAAAAACGGATGGTGCGGTCCATCTCCAGGATTCCCGTGGTCCAGCCGGCTGCAACCACGCCCGGTGCCGATCTGACTTTTGCGATCAGCGCTGCGGCGCGCTCCGGATCGGTGCTGAACGTGATGGTCTGCTCGCCCGCGCGCAGCACGTCGCAGGTGACGGCGAGGCTGCTCAGGGAAACTTCGACGTCCTGGCCTTTGAGACTTTTGAGAAAATCGGCGGCTGCCTCAAGTTTGACGCGAACGCCGATCGCTTCGGGCGACACTTCGGTAAAATCCTTCGGTGTCGGCGTGATGCCGTCGTCGCTGGTCTGGTTTTGCTGAAATTCCCGTTCGCTGAGGTCCGAATTGTCGGTCGAGTTCACCTCGGTGACGGTTTGCCCGATGCTGATCTGGCCCTTGAACTCAAAATTGTCGCCGGCCGGCTTCCGGATCAGTTTAACCGTGACCGGCAACTTGCCGCCGATGCTCTGGGTGGTGCCGGTGAGTGTCTGGCCATTGATGGCCAGATTGACAACAAAGCGATCCTTGCGGTCCGAGCCTTTGGCGACGGGATAGCAGACGTCGAGGGTGGCGGCGGTGACGGTCTTGCCCTGCCGCGTCTCTTTCAGGATCACGTCGGCGTTGCCATCCATCAAGCCGTCGATGGCCGTGAAATATCTGACGTCGTTGGCGCCCGGTGCTGCCTTCGGCGAAAGCTTCATTTGGCCGTGGGCCATGCCAGTCAGGGCCGCGGCAAAAACGGTCAGGAGAAGCAACGGTGCGCGCATCTGCACTTCCTTGGGACAGCTTAAGACTTGAAATCGTTTGGCCGCGGTTGAATCGGAGCCCTTTCCTAGCAAAGCTCAGGACAAATCGCCAAAAAAGAAGGCCGCTGTTCGGCGGCCTTCTTCGGGAACAGATATTCGGATTGGCTCAGAAGCCCATGCCGCCGCCATGGCCGTGGCCGCCGGCTGCGGGCTGAGCGGGTTCCTTCGGCAACTCCGCAACCATGGCTTCCGTCGTCACCAACAGAGCGGCCACGGAGGACGCATCCTGCAACGCGGTGCGCACGACCTTGGCCGGGTCGATGATGCCCTTGGCAACCATATCGACATACTCTTCGGTCTGGGCATCGAAGCCGAACGTCTCCGACTTCTCCTCGAGGATCTTGCCCACGACGATCGAGCCTTCGACACCGGCATTCTCCGAGATCTGACGGATCGGAGCTTCCAGCGCCTTGAGCACGATGTTGATACCGGCCTGCACGTCGGAATTGTCGTTGTGGATACGGCCGACGGCCTTCTTGGCGCGCAGCAAAGCGACCCCGCCGCCCGGCACGATGCCCTCTTGCACGGCGGCTCGCGTCGCATTCAGCGCGTCCTCGACGCGGTCCTTCTTCTCCTTGACCTCGACCTCGGTCGCGCCGCCGACGCGGATTACCGCAACGCCGCCCGCGAGCTTGGCCAGACGCTCCTGGAGTTTCTCACGGTCATAGTCGGAAGTGGTTTCCTCGATCTGCGCCTTGATCTGGTTGACGCGGCCCTCGATGTCCTTCTTCTTGCCGGCGCCTTTGACGATCGTGGTGTTTTCCTTGTCGATCACCACCTTGCCGGCGCGGCCAAGCATGTTGACCGTGACGCTTTCGAGCTTCATGCCGAGGTCGTCCGAAATCAACTGACCGCCCGTGAGGATCGCAATGTCCTCCAGCATCGCCTTGCGGCGATCGCCGAAGCCCGGTGCCTTGACGGCGGCAACCTTCAAGCCGCCGCGCAGGCGGTTGACGACCAGCGTCGCCAAAGCCTCGCCCTCGACGTCCTCGGCAATGATCAGAAGCGGCTTGCCCGATTGCACCACGGCTTCCAGCACCGGCAGCATCGCCTGCAGGCCGGACAACTTCTTCTCGTGCAGCAACACGTAGACGTCTTCAAGCTCAGCGGTCATCTTTTCGCCGTTGGTCACGAAGTAAGGCGACAGGTAGCCGCGGTCAAACTTCATGCCCTCGACGATGTCGACTTCGGTATCGAGCGACTTGTTTTCCTCAACCGTGATGACGCCTTCGTTGCCGACCTTCTGCATCGCCTGCGCGATCATCTTGCCGATCGCGGCATCGCCATTGGAGGAAATGGTGCCGATCTGTGCGACTTCGGAGGAGGAGGCGACCGGCTTGGCGCGTTTCTCGATGTCCTTCACCACGGCTGTCACCGCGATCTCGATGCCGCGCTTCAAGTCCATCGGATTCATGCCGGCCGCAACGGCCTTGGCGCCTTCGCGCACGATGGCCTGGGCCAGCACGGTCGCGGTGGTGGTGCCGTCACCCGCGGTGTCGTTGGTCTTGGAGGCAACTTCGCGCAGCATCTGCGCGCCCATGTTCTCGAACTTGTCGTCGAGTTCGATCTCCTTGGCGACGGTCACGCCGTCCTTGGTGATGCGCGGGGCACCGAAGCTCTTCTCGATGACGACGTTGCGGCCCTTGGGACCGAGCGTCACCTTGACGGCATTGGCGAGAACATCGACGCCGCGCAGCATGCGGTCGCGTGCGTCTCCGGAAAATTTGACGTCCTTGGCAGCCATTTGAATTCACTCCATTGATATCTGGATGTTTGCCGGACGCAGCTTCGCTGCTGCGCCAACGAGGCAAGGGGGAGCGGTATGGCGCTTAAGCCAGCACGCCCATGATGTCGCTTTCCTTCATGATCAGTAGTTCCTCGCCGTCGAGTTTGACCTCGGTACCGGACCATTTTCCGAACAGGACGCGATCGCCGACCTTGAGGTCGATCGGAATCAACTTGCCGGATTCATCCCGGCCCCCCGGACCTACCGCCGTGATTTCGCCTTGCGAGGGCTTTTCCTTGGCGCTGTCCGGAATGATGATGCCACCCTTGGTCTTTTCTTCGGCATCGATACGTTTGACCACGACACGGTCATGCAGTGGGCGAAATGTGGTTTTAGCCATGACGGTTCCTTTGGAGGCCTGTTCTGCTGGTCGATCTGCCGTTGAAAGCGGACCTGGAATACGGGCGTATTCGATACCGCCTGAGGCAGCCTATTGTGTTATCGTGGCAATCAAGTGTTTAGAGTGCCAATCGCGCGGATGCGGGGATATGGCCTTGCGGCGGTCCTGTCAAGCAAACGGGCGGTTAAGGCGTTGGTGAGGCTCATATAGGATGCTTTGGGAAACCATATCGGCGCGTCGGCGTATTTCGCAGGACGTCGTTGCTACGGCAGGGCTTTTGCGCTTCGCTGCAGGTCGGGTGCGACCGCAGATTTGCTTGGGGGAGAATATGGTCGGTTCATGTGGCGCGCGGACGGCTGCCAATCTGGGGATCGCTTCGATGCTGGCGATCTTCCTGGGGGCGTGCAGCAGCATGAGCCTGCCTTCTTTCTCGTCGTCCCCGTCGCCCGCGCCCGAAGCGGCGCCGTTGCCCGAGATGCCGGCAACGATCCGTCCCGATGAAATCGTCGGCAAATGGGGGCTGGCATCTTTCCAGAACCCCAATGACCGTGCGCGAACCGAAGTGGCCGCGAAGGCCCAATGCAAACAGCCATACGTGATCGGTGCCGGCACCAGTGGCGGCGTCATCATGCATCTGGCCGATCAGGCAACCCCGCAGGAGCTGCGCCTCAAAGGCAGTCCGGGCGGCAAGAATTACATTGGGCCGCCGGGTCCGGCCGGCGGCGAGCAGGACCGCGAGATCGTTTCCTTCGATGGCCGGGTTCTGATTACCCGCTTCATCGACAAGGATGCGGCGACCCGCTACGGCAACATGGTCTACGTTCGCTGCGCGCCGCGGGCGTGAGTTCTTGATCTGAGGCATCTGCCATCGTCATTGCGAGGTATCGGGCACGCATTCGCAACGACGAGGGGACGGTACGCTGAAAACAAAAACGCCGGCCATTTTGGCCGGCGTTTTGTTTGGAAGCGAGTGCCTCGCTTAGTCGAATAGCGCGTCGATATCATCCTGCGATGCGTGGCCGACGTCGCCTTCCAGCTTCGGACCATTCAGGAGTTTGGCATCGCCCTCTCGGGTATCGACGATCGGCGGCGCATGCGCCTTGATGGCGTCGACGCCGCCCCAGATATCCATCATGACGGTAATGTGATGCTCGATGAACTTCATCGTGTCCATCACCTTCTTGATGCGCTGGCCGGTGAGGTCCTGGAAATTGCAGGCTTCGAAAATCGAGACGACGCGCTCCTGGATTTCCTCGCTGAGCAGCTTCTGCTGATCCGGCGAAGTGACCCTGCTCAGCGCCGTGGCCGCATTGTCGATCGCCTCGGTGGCTTCGAGGATCTGCTGGGTGGCCTCTTCGGTGCCGCCGACCACGGCCCCGAGTTCGCCGTTGACCTTCGCCATCTCCTCGCCGTTGAAACTCTTGCCGTGAAGCACGGCGATTTCACGCTTGGTTCGGCTAATGGCGTCGTAGATCAGGTCGAGTTCCACTTTCAATTTCTCGCATTGCTCGATCTGGGCTCGATAGGTTTCTAGCAAGGCATGCGCCTCCGCGGTTTCGCGTGCTGTGGCTTCTCCGACCGTCTCCGTCGCCACGTTCGAACGCGGCGCCGTTCCCATCTGCGCGCGAATGGCACGCAGTTCGTTCATTATTTCACGGTGTATGGGGCCTACCTCGGTGTCGACCTCGGGCGGCAACTGAATGTCCCCGGAGAAAGCCTCCTCGATACGAAAACGTCTGCGATGAACCGGCATAAGAATTTCCCTGACCCCTTCACTCCGCAGTGCTTTAAAGCAGACCAGATTTAACATGAGGTTCACGCCGGGAACCCGCATGAAGAAGATGAGCGGCGGCGCAAACCAACAATTAACCATGCGCGCCGCCTTTCATCGAAAATAAACGCTACCGGCCAAAACCGCGTCCATTTGGCGACGTGGTGAATCGAAATGGCGATTCTGTTTACCAAACCGATGCGGTTTCGCTCTTAGCTGGTCGCGTGCAAGAGGCGCCGCTCCGGCGCTCCCACGACGAAACAGTATGAGTACGTCGATGAAGAAAATGTATTTCGCGTTGCTCGCCAGCGCTTGTTGGCTCAGCCCGGGATTTTCGCAAGCCGCCGCAAACGAGGCCGACTTTGTCACCGATCCCGTTGTTCTGCATCCCGATCAGTCCGCGGTGCCGCCGGTCTCCGCGCCGGTGCGGGTCGCCTCGGCCGATCGACCCAACATGGGGGGTGGCTTCATCGAGTTCCTGTTCGGTGATGACCAGGGGCAGGGTTATCGGTCGCAGGATCAAATCGATCGGCAGCGGCCTCTTTATCCGCAGCAGTACCAGCCGCAACCGGGCTACCCGCCGCAAATGATGCCGCAGCAAACCATGCAACAACCGGGGATCAGCGACCCCGCCCGTCCTGCCTTCGATCCGAAATTTGAAAAGCAGGTTGTCAACTATGATGGCAAGGAAGGCGCCGGCACGATTGTCATCGATACGCCCAACAAGTTCCTCTATTTGGTCGAGGGCAACGGCAAGGCGATGCGTTACGGCATCGGCGTCGGCCGTCCCGGCTTCACCTGGTCTGGTATCAAGACGATTTCCGCTAAGAAAGAGTGGCCGGACTGGACGCCGCCCTCGGAAATGCTGGCGCGCCGTCCGGACCTGCCGCGGCACATGGAAGGCGGACCGCAAAATCCGCTCGGCGCGCGCGCGATGTATCTCGGCTCAACACTCTACCGCATTCATGGCTCCAACGAGCCCTGGACGATCGGCACCAACGTGTCGTCGGGTTGCATCCGGATGCGAAATGAGGACGTGATCGACCTTTACGGTCGCGTCAATGTCGGCACCAGGGTCATCGTGATTTGATTAATCGGTCGACTGCAAAATAATCGGCCGCTCCACGCGTGGAGCGGCCTTTTTTGTCGATCGTGTCGATAATATCAGGCGAAATCGCTGTCGTCGTTGTCGCTGAAATCGTCGTTCGCGTCCGCTTCCATGTCGTCACGTTCGTCAGCTGCGCGCAAATCGTCGTCCTCTCGATCCTGAGCGAGATCCTGGGCGCGATCCTGCGCGGCGAGATCGTTCGAGCCGATATTATTGACGCCGGCATCGCGCGCGAGATCGCTGCGCGATTGGTCGCTCCACGGGCTCCGAGTGCCGGTGGCCACGGTATCGCCGAAAGTCTGGCGGTTGCCGCCCATCATGCCGCGAAAGCTGTTGAGCAGAAGCGATCCGCCGACGGCGCCGGCCGCTGCCGCCGCCGCGGTTCCCAGAAATGAACCGCCGCCGCTCCCACCCATCATTCCGCCGCCCATCGGGCCACCACCCATCATGCCGCCGCCCATGGGCGCCTGCTGACCGCCGGAGGGCTGACCGTACCCGCCTTGATCATAACGACCGGGCGATGGCTGCTGCAGCACCTGACCGCTGTTCCAGACCGGGCGACTGCCGGCTTCGGGAGGCCGCACATTCGGGACAGAACCTTGCGACTGACCCTGGCCAAAGATGGCGCCGCGCATATTGTCGAGGAAGCCGCCGCCTTGATTTTGCGGAGGTGCGCTTTGTTGCTCCAACTCCTCGATGCGGTGATGGGCTTGCCTGAGTGCCTCGTCCTGCACCAACACCGTCTGCACCAGCGGATAAATCGCGTTTGGCGCCATCCGCAGGCCTTGCGTGATCGCAGCCGTCGCATCCGGATCGCGCTGCGCGCTTTCCATCTTCGACAGCCGGTCGAAAAGGTCATCAACCAATTGGCGTTCTTGCGGTGTCATCAGGCTTCTCCCTCGCTTTCGAAAGCGTGGCTGAGATGTAGGCGGCGTTCGTGTCGCATGTAGTGCGGGCGGAAATTAAATTTGGGAAGGCGGCAAGCAAAAGGGCTGCCGCGTCGGCCGGTTTGTGCGCAAGCCATTGATCGAAAGCTGAAAAACCTCGCGCTGGGTCAGCCCAGGGTGACCTCGTTAGCCGCCAGAAGCGGTAAAAATTGTTCCCCGTGGAGGAATTCATATTCGCGTTCGCGCTGGACCGTCAGCGGATCAAGGCTGATCAGCACATCATCCACGAAGCCCGGATGGCACATTACGACGCCAGCCTCCGGCATCCCTTGAAGGAATTGCCGCATCAAGGTGCCGAAGTCGGCTGCCTTCGAAAAATCATAGGCGCCGGCAAAGGCCGGGTTGAAGTGAAGTCTGGCGCGAGCGGCGCGCTTGCGAAATTGCGCACTTAAGGCATCGAGAACCAACGCCTTCGGCGAGTCCAGACGCTGAACCCACGGCCGATCGCGGCCGCATTGGCGGATCCATGCGTCGGGCGCTGCGGTCTTTACAGCCGCCAGGAAAGCCGCGCGCACACCGGGATAGAGCTGCACGTGTTGATGACCATCGACGAAATCAGGCGAACGGCCGAACAGTTCGGCGAACGCTGCCAGCTGCACCGTTACTTCGGTGTGGATGAGTTCGGAATCCAACCTTCCGCTCAGGCCGCGGCGCAGCAGTTTGATGTGCGGCAGAAACAAGCCGCCTTCGGTCGGCCGGAAGTGCATGGTCAGGGGCCGGAACGGCGCCGTGAGCGTGACGTGCAGACCGATCGCGCAACGCGGACTGGCTTTCGCCGCCGCCTTGAGCGCAGTAACTTCATCGCGGCCGATTGCCGGACCCACCACCATGGCCGACGTGGCGTTGAGGCGACCGTTCTCGATCAGATCGCGTATCGCGCGGTTGACGCCGGGGCTGATGCCGTAGTCGTCGGCGCACAACCAGATCCGCCGGCTCATTCGGCCGCAGTCCTTTCACTCGCCTCGCCATCCTTGCGCGCATCGGTGCGCTTTTCGGAATGTTCGGCGACAAAATAGATCGGTCGCGCCTTCAGCTCGGAAAGGATCTTGCCGATATACTCTCCGACAATACCAATCATGATCAGTTGCACGCCGCCGATCGTCATCAGGCCGACCACCAGCGACGGATAGCCGGGGACCGATTTCCCATCGATCATCGTTTCCCAGAGGATTGAGAGTCCGAACAAGAAGGCGGCCGACGCCAGCAGCACGCCGAGCAGGCTCGCAAAGCGAAGCGGGGCGACCGAGAACGAGGTGAGCCCCTCGATCGAAAGCCCGACCAGTCGTCCCGGGCTGAAGGTCGTCATGCCGTGCGCGCGAGCGGCCGGCTCATAATCGACGCGGATCTGGCGAAAGCCGATCCAGCTGGCCAGTCCCTTGAAAAAACGGTTGCGCTCGGGAAGCTGCCGCAGGGCTGCGGCTGCGCGCGGCGACAGCAGACGAAAGTCGCCCGCGTCTTCCGGGATTTTCTGCCGGGCGCCCCAATTGATCAGCGCGTAGAAGCCGCGCACCGACAATCGCCGCAACAACGATTCATTGTCGCGATTGGCTTTGGCCGTGTAGACGACGTCGTAGCCGTCGTCGATCCAGTGGCCGACCAGTTTTTCGACCAGGTCGGGCGGGTGTTGGCCGTCGCCGTCCATGAACAGAACCGCGCCGCGTCTGGCATGATCGAGGCCGGCCATCAGGGCTGCTTCCTTGCCGAAGTTGCGCGACAGCGAGACGACCTGAACGTCGATACCATCGGGCTTGAGCCCGCGCGCGATTGAGAGCGTGGCATCGGAACTGCCGTCGTCGACATAGACGACTTCACAGGCCAGCCGATGCCGATCGTTGAGCGTTTTTGCCAGATCGCACAGTCGCTGGTGCAGCGATGACAGGCCGGCTGCCTCGTTGAATAGCGGCACCACGATCGATAGTCCCTGCGCCGCCGCGGTCGCGGCGGTCGTTGACAAGCTCGATACGTCCGTACCCAGCATCATCGGTCAGGTTCCAGTCTCGGCATGAACCACTTCAACTTCGCTCAAAAAGGTGTTCGGATACAACATATGGCAATCGCGGTGAATTGTCGCCACGGGCAGGTCGTTGCCGTTTTGCCTATTGGCCGAGGAACGCTTCGAGCCGGGCGAACAGCGGATTTTCGCGGTCAAGCACATAGTCCAGCGAGGCTACCGAAACCGTCTCCGCGCCGTGGTCGCGCAGGAAGCTCCCAAGCGCATAGAGCTGCGCCGGCGGGCAGTGCAGCGTCACCATTCCGGAAGAGGTCGGGCCGCCGAAGGGCGATACCACGCCGAAGCGCTGCGCCGCCTCGGCGAGCAGCGCGGCATTGCATCCGGTGAAGCGGGTACGGACTTCGCGATATTTGTTCGCGCGCGCACGGGCCGCGATATGGTCGAGGATCACGCGCGCGGCCTCCCGCGCCTCACTCGACCAGTCAGCCTCGCGCGAGGCGACGAGGTTGGCGTGGCTGCGCAGGATCACGCCGTCATCGACCACCTTGAGGCCATTGGCGGCAAGGGTGGCGCCAGTCGTGGTGATATCGACGATCATCTCGGCGGTGCCGACGGCAGGGGCACCTTCGGTCGCGCCGGCGCTTTCGACGATGCGGTAGTCGACGATGCCGTGCGCGGCGAAGAAGGTGCGGGTCAGGTTGATGTATTTGGTTGCCACCCGCATCCGCCGGTTATGTTGCTCGCGAAAGCCGGAGGTGACATCGTCGAGATCGGCCATGGTCCGCACATCGATCCAGGCCTGCGGCACGGCGACCACGACATTGGCGCTGCCAAAGCCGAGACTGTCGATCAGAAGCACGCGCTTGTCGGCATCGATGATGCTTTCGCGCACGAGATCCTCGCCGGTGACGCCCATATGCACCGCACCGCGCGCCAGCTGTGAGGCAATCTCACTCGCCGAGAGATAGGCAATCTCCACATTGTCGAGCCCGCTAATGGTGCCGCGATATTCGCGGGCGCCGCGCGGCTTCGCCAATGCGAGGCCGGCATGCGTGAAGAAAGCTTCGGCATTCTCCTGCAAGCGGCCCTTTGAAGGGACGGCGAGAACGAAGGGCGTGGTCACGACGGCCTCCCGGATGGTGCGGGTTGAGCAATCTGTGCGAGAGCCTCGACCCACACCGAAAATCCGACCGCAGGAATGGCAGTGGCCGAGCCGAGTTGCGTCAACAGGCCGTCATAGCGGCCGCCGGCGACGAGCGGTTCGACACCGTTGCCCTTGGCGTGCAGTTCGAACTCGAAGCCGGTGTAGTAATCAAGACCGCGCCCGAATGCAGTCGAGAAACGCGTGAGCGCGGTATCGATGCCGCGCCCCGCCATAAAGCCGACCCGGCTTTCTAACGCATCGATGGCGGCGGTGATGTCGAGCTTGGCGTCTGACGCAAGCGAGCGTAATTGGGCGATCGCGTCGCGCGGATCGCCCGCGATAGCCAGGAAACGCCGGATGATGGCGAGTGCGTCGCGCGGCAGCGCGCCGGCCTTCAAGGTCGACTGTTCGAGAAAGCGGTCGGCGATCTCGGCGACCGTGCGGCCGCCGAAATTGCTGGCGCCGGCGATTGACATCAGGTCGGTGACGAGTGCGAGCGCCGCTTTGCGGTCGGAGCCGGCCAACGCGGCCAGCACGCCTTCATATTCATTGCGGGTCGCGGAACTTGTGAGCGTGAGCTGCTCGATATCCTGCTCGAGGCTGATCTTGCGGTTGAAGTCCTTCATCAGCCGCCGTCGCCATACCGGGTAAAGGCCGAGAGCATCGATCAGGGCGGTGAAGAGGGCGACGTCGCCGGTACGGATCTCGACATCGCTGACGCCGAAGGCGCTCGTGGCCTCGAGCGCCAATGCCAGCATTTCTGCATCTGCCGCCGGCCGATCGAGCCGGCCGAACGACTCAACGCCGGCCTGCAGGAACTCGCTTGGGGCCGTGCCCCGATAACGAAACACCGGGCCGAGATAGCTATAGCCGGCCGGCTGCCCGGCCTGGTCCGAGGCCAGATATTCGCGCGCTACCGGAATGGTCAGATCGGGGCGAAGGCAAAGCTCTTCGCCGGTCGCATCCGTCGTCAGGTACAGGCTCTTTCGGATGTCCTCGCCGGAGAGGTCGAGAAAAGGCTCGGCCGGTTGCAGCACGGGAGGTTCGGCCAGGGCGTAGCCGGCTTTGGCAAATGACAATAGCAACGTATCCGCCCATGCGGCGGACCCGGTCGCACGAAGGGGCGCGGTTGCGGTCATCTGGCAGTCCAAATCCCCCGAAAACGGGTCTCATACACCGTAATATGGTTAAGTCTTTGACTCAGTTTTGTTTTTGAGCGAGCCGTTCCGCGGTGACGGTTGGACCGCGGGTATTCGCGCAGCCCTTTAGCATGGCCAAGATGAGGTTTCGACCGGGATCGGCCAAGTCGCTTAATAACAAGTCGATTAACAACAGGTCGCTCGTCTTAACGGGCAGGTGGCTGTTCGGTCCAGTCGCCCAGCGCCGCCTGCACCAGCGCCAGCGCCGCGACGCCTGCGGTATCGGCCCGGAGGATACGCGGCCCGAGCGAAAGCCTTAAGGTGTTTGGCTGACGCAGCAGAACGGCGCGCTCCTCCTCGGCAAACCCGCCTTCGGGCCCGATCAGGACATCGATTCCCTCGGTGGCCTTGTTGCCCTGAAGCACATCCAACGGGTTGGAGGCATCGGCCGTTTCATCGCAAAAAACGAGCAGGCGTTCCGGCTTGCGGCGGCCCAGGAAGCGGTCGAAGGCGACGGGTTCTGCGACCTCGGCGATGCCGAGAATGCCGCATTGCTCGGCCGCTTCGATGACGTTGGCGCGCATCCGTTCGCTGTTGACGCGCGCGACCTGGGTAAAACGGGTCATGACCGGTTGCAGCGAGGACACCCCCATCTCGACGGCCTTTTGCACCATGTAATCGAGCCGGGCATGTTTGAGTGGGGCGAATACGTAAGCAAGCTCCGGCAGGCGGTCTTGCGGCCGGGTCCTGGTCCCGATTTCAAGACCATCAGGCCGCTTGCGCCCTGTGATCGAGGCCAGCCACTCGCCGTCGCGGCCGTTGAAGACGAGGATGCTGTCGCCGGCCTTAAGTCTCAGCACATTGCCAAGATAGTTGCTCTGGTCGCGCTCAAGCGCTACCGCCGTGCCGATTTCGAGGGCGGCATCTACGAACAGCCGGGGTTTGCGGAAGTCATGCGCGGGCATTTCGGGTCGGGTTCCAATCGGCGGGCCTTTTAGCCCAAAGGAGGAGAAATTGCGCGATTATTGCCCGTTAGGGGCGACGTCGCGCCGCGCTCTTGCCCTATTCCACGGGTTGTTAACCGTTTCCAGCAATCGTAAAATACCGAACCGGAGTCGCTCTCCTATCGGGAAGAAGCTTGCAGGCCTGAAGGAACAGCTTTGATGATCCGCCAGTTGATCGCGCCATTCGTGGTCGCCGTTGTGACATTCAATGCCGGACAGGTTTTGGCGCAAGGCGCGTTTCCCGCGCCGCTGCCCGGCAAGGCCGGGACCGCCAGCGATCCGGCTTTTCCGCCCGTCAATGGCGCCGCGCCCTCGGGCGCCTTTGGCAGTCCGCCTGCATCCTCTTCCGCCTTCGGCCACGCGCCCGCGCCCGCGTCCTTTCCAGGAGCCGGAGCGTCGCCCTTCGCGGCGCCTCCGACCCAAGGCGGCCCGCCTGATGAGTGCATGAAGGACTTCTTGCCGTTGCGCCAGGAGGCGGAAAAGCGCGGCCAGGTTTTGAAGGTCGCCGGCGAGCGGCATGCAGGCCCTGACGAGGCCTGCAAGCTGATCACCAATTTTCTCCAGGCCGAGACCAAGATGGTCAAATACGTCGAGACCAATTCGGCAAGATGCGGGATCCCGCCGCAGATCAGCGAGCAGCTCAAGAAAGGTCATGTGAGCACCGAGGCGATGAGGACCAGGGTTTGTGGCGCGGCGGCACAGATGCAAAAGCAGCCGCAGGGCCCCACCGGTCCTAGCCTGAGCGAAGTGCTGGGTTCTGCGGCGGCGCTGCCGGAAGCCACGGTTGCGAAAAAGAACGGCAATACGTTCGATACGCTGAGCGGCAACGCATTGACGCGATGACGCGCATGGCTGCAAGCGCCCGGGTCGTATGACCGAGGCCCTCGTGTTCCTTTGGCTCTGAACATTCGCGATGGGAACGAGCGGCAACACTGAAGCGAATATCAAACCCGGCGCGCTGGCGCAGGTCGCAGACGCGACCGGCAATTGGGTCGACACGCGCGCGCCGGTATGGTCGCGGCCCTATCTGCGACTCGCGCGTCTCGATCGTCCGATCGGTTTCTGGCTGTTGCTGCTGCCATGCTGGTGGTCGGCCGCGCTCGCCGCAGCTTTGGCCGGCGACGTCAGCCGGTTGCCGCTGATCCTTGCCTTGTTCCTGGTTGGCGCCTTTGTCATGCGCGGCGCCGGTTGTACCTGGAACGACATCACCGATCGCGATCTCGACGCCAAGGTTGAACGCACGCGATCGCGACCGATCCCGGCAGGACAGGTCGGGGTGCGGCAGGCCTTGGCGTTTCTGGTCGCGCAGGCGCTGGCCGGCTTGGTTGTGTTGCTGCAGTTCAACCGCTTTGCGATCTTAACCGGCATCGCCTCATTGGCGATCGTCGCGGTGTATCCGTTCATGAAACGCATCACCTGGTGGCCGCAGGTGGTGCTCGGGCTCGCCTTTTCGTGGGGCGCGTTGATGGGGTTTGCCGTCATTCTTGGGCAGATCGGGCTGCCTGCGCTTTTTCTTTACGCGGGTTCAATCGCCTGGGTGATCGGTTATGACACCGTTTATGCGCATCAGGACATCGAGGACGATGCGCTGATCGGCGTCAAATCGACCGCACGTTTGTTCGGCGCGCAGACGCACCGCGCGCTGATCCTGTTCTACAGTCTGGCGGTGATCCTGATCGGCGCGGCACTGGCGCTGTCGGGCGTGGGCGTTTCGGCGTGGATCGGGCTGGCCGTGTTCGCCGCTCACCTTCGCTGGCAGGTCGCGCGGCTGAGGATCGATGATCCCGCGCTATGCCTGCGCGTCTTCAAGTCCAACCGCGACGCAGGGCTGTTGCTGTTTGCAGGGCTATTGGTCGACGCGCTGGTTCGCGCCGGTTAATTTCTTGCGATGATCTCGCGCTCGTCGCGATGGACGTTGGCGGTATCGATTGGACCGCCGCTGCGCCGCCGCACCAGGAATTTCGGACGGCGCGCCCGGATCGCGTTGCGCCGCCGCCGCCGTGGCGCCGGTTCGCAAGCCGTTTCCTCCGGCAGTTGCGGTAGTGCGAAGATATCGCTCCATGTTTGCCAGGCCGCGGCGATCTCGTCGTGGTCGGAACTCACGCAAAGCGGAATGCTCAAAGACGGATCGCGATGCAGCAGCACCAGCATTTTTGCGTCGTCGACACCACGTAGCGCAATGCCGCGGAAATCGCTGACACGAAGATTGATGGCCATCCGCATGCCCTGGACGGCACGCCGGAGCACGACACGCTCGCGATGCAGTTCGACACGGCGCACGCCATTGTCGGCGCGGACATCGTGCGCATCGAAGCTCACTGGAAGAGAGAGAGGGTCGAGCCGCAATGCGCGGCTCGACCCGGCGGGATTGATCCCGCTTGTTGCTGTTTGACGCCTC
>Ga0210386_10001323_pt1 | contig 22162 bp, 18 predicted proteins | sample IncBWH32OmetaG_FD_160091 | JGI IMG/M metagenome (GOLD analysis project Ga0210386, IMG submission 160091) | Forest soil microbial communities from Barre Woods Harvard Forest LTER site, Petersham, Massachusetts, United States - Inc-BW-H-32-O ...
ACGGATTCGGCGCCGTTCTCAGGAAGATCGATGCTCCGTTCCAACCCGAGGGCGGGGCATACGGCGGTCATAATCACCATCGCGATCATAATCACGATCACGATCACGATCAAAATCATAATCATCAGTGATGACGAATCATGAGCACCGTAGGTCGCCGTCGCTGGCCCTTCTCAGACTGCAAAGCTGGCTCTCGCCCGCCTTTCCTGCTGGTTTTTACAGCTACTCGCACGGTCTCGAATGGGCTGTCGAAGCGCGTGAAGTGTACGACCGGCCGAGTCTCGTCGACTGGCTGGAATCGGACCTTCAGCATGGCTCCGGACGGAACGAGGCGATCTTTTTCAAAGAAGCCTGGCTTCATGCAACGAAGAATGACCAAGAAGGATTAGTCGAGATTTCGGAACTGGCCGCCGCCTTTCGAGGGACATCGGAGTTCGCGCTCGAATCATCGCAGCCCGCTGCGGCATGCCTCGCGATATTCAAAAAGGTATGGCCGGATCGCACGTTGGACTTGTTAGCGGAAATACTTCGCGAAAGACAGATTTCGCCGGCCGTTGCTGTTGTTCTCGGAGTTCGTCTTGCAGGCGAAGGCGCTCCGTTCAGCGTGGCATTGCCAGCTTTCCTTCAGAGCTACATCGCGAATTTGGTCACGGCGGGAGTTCGCCTGATTCCTCTGGGTCAGACGGACGGGCAGCTTGCGATCGCCGACCTTGAGCACGTAATTGAGGCTGCGAGTGCACAAGCGGCGGCCAGCACAATTGATGATCTTGGGTCGGCCGCGTTCATGGTCGACCTTGCTTCCATGGCTCATGAAACGCAATACACGAGGTTGTTTCGCTCATGATTAGCTCACGTCTCCACCATCCCCCACTACGCGTCGGCATCGGCGGGCCAGTTGGCTCTGGCAAGACCGCGCTTGTCGAGGCACTTTGCAAGCGGCTTCGCGACATCTATGAAATTTACGTGATTACCAACGATATTTATACCAAGGAAGACCAACTCATTCTAACTCGCGCGAACGCGTTGCCCGCCGAGCGTATCATGGGTGTCGAGACCGGTGGCTGTCCTCACACGGCCATCCGCGAGGACGCATCCATGAATCTCGCTGCCATTGAATCGATGAGCCAGAGATTCCCGAATGCGGAACTGTGCTTCATCGAGTCGGGTGGCGATAATCTCGCGGCGACGTTCAGTCCCGAGTTAGCGGACTTGACGATTTATGTGATCGACGTTGCCGAAGGCGAAAAAATCCCTCGCAAGGGCGGCCCAGGGATAACGCGATCGGATCTGCTGGTGATCAACAAGATTGATTTAGCTCCGCTGGTGGGCGCGAATCTCGACGTAATGAAAGCAGACACCGTCAGAATGCGTGTCGGGCGGCCGTTCGTTTTCACTGACCTGAAGATCGGTTTAGGTGTCGAGGAGATTGCCCGGTTGATCATCGAGCAGGGCGGATTAGCAAAGTCGGCCGCGTAGCAAGCCCGCTGGCGCCGTTTAGAGAGCGCTACTTGGACTGGAAGACAATCACGCCTTACCGCGTGCTGCCGTTCGCTTTTGTGGACACCAGAGGTGGTGTGCGGCCTACTTCCTCGGGCTCGGCTATTGGCAAGTCTCTTTTGCTGCGGATTTCGGCTTGCCGAAGGATAGGGAATCGCCGCCTGAAGGGCTGTTTTCTCCTCTTTGGACCGTGTTCCGCTTGCGCTAATGTAAGCGCCCACGCGCAACGACTAGCCAATCCGATACTGGCCGCCGTCTACGACAATGGACTGCCCCGTGATGAACGCGGCCTCATCGCTTGTTAAGAATAGAACCGCCCCAGTCACGTCCTCGGGTTCTCCAAGCCGCTTGATGGCTTGCTGTTCCCAGATGGCGCGTTTTTGGTCTTCCGATTGAGGCGCGGTTGCCACTGTATTCGTCAAGCCGGGCAAGACCGCGTTTGCGGTGATGCCATCGTTTGCGACATCATTCGCCAAGCCTCTCATGAACCCAATGATTCCCATCTTTGTCGTGATGTAGTGGCTCATGCCGGTTATAGCCAAGCCGACCATGTTTGACGATATTCCGACGAAGCGGCCCCACTTCTTCTTTCTCATCGCTGGTAGGAAATATTTCGCGCTCAAAAAGTGAGAGTCTAAATTCGTAGCCATCGTCTTTCGCCACGTCGGCAGATCCAGTTCGTCGATAGAGCGATTTGGAAAATACCCCGCGTTGTTCACAACGATATCCACCCCACCCAGATCCCGACTTCCAAGGGATAGCGAACGCCAGTCCTCTTCCTGCGTCACATCAAGTTGAAACGCTTGTGCCCCGGGGCCAATCCTCTCTACGGTTTTGTGCGGTGGCGTGAGGTCGGTCGCAATCACTTGCGCACCTCGTTCCGCAAAGGCCAACGCGATCGCTCGGCCGATACCTTGGGCCGCGCCGGTTACCAATGCCACTCGCCCTTCGTGCGTTCTTATTGAAGTGTTCATGGTCTGCCCATTATCGTTCGCGGGCCGCCTTGAGAGCTGCCGTCCACCAGAGGAGGTCGCCGATCATAACGTTGGCTTGCTTGTCCAGCTCGGCGAGGCCTTTGTCTACGTCCCCACCCTGTAAATGTGCCCAAAGCGTCGCAACGGGAATGTGAACAGATGACCGAATCGGCGCCATTTGAATCTCGATTGCCGTCTCGCGAAGCTGCTGAACGGCTCGCGCACCCATGGCGCTTCCGTAGCTCACAAACGCAGCAGCCTTGCGGTTCCACTCCGGATAGACCCAATCGATCGCGTTTTTCAGCACTGCGGAGGTGCCGTAGTTGTACTCCGGCGTGACGAAAACGAAACCATCCGAGGCCGCGATTTGGGCAGTCCATTTCTTCACCACATCGTGTTCGTATGGCGGCCGGCCCGGCATAGCTGGCGGCAGGGGCTGTTCGAAGAAAGGCATCGGGAAGTCACGGAGATCGAGAAGCTGCGCTTCAATCCCCTCTCGCTTATGCAGCTGCTGAAGAATCCAGTGCGCCGGCTTTTCGGAAAACCGGCCCTGACGTGTGCTGCCGACGATCACTGAAATGGTCATCATGATTTTGCTCTTTGACGATGGTTTCTGTCGACCAGCTATGAAGCGACGCTGGGCTCAGACTCAACCCGCTCTATGCGGCTACTCGGCCCTGAGCTCACGTTCGGCCTGGAGCCAATCTTCCAGTTCACTGCCAGGTTGTGCCCCGCGAGCAAGATAAAGTTCGTAGGCGCGAGTCCTGATTTCGTGCTCCCGCGAGGCCACACGGAGCACGATTTTACCGTGTGACCTGCGTCTTGCCGCTCCCGGCCCACTGGCCGATATCCCATGAACCCCTGGCAGGTTCCCGGCGATGTCCTTCCAGGCCTGGGCAGCATCCTGGAGCGCGTACACGGTCGCGACGTCTGGTCGTATCGTCCCCTCTTCCAGCAGTTGCGCGATTCTGTTGAGCACGTCCGCTGACGGCGCGAGCCTCATCATCGAGCCCGACACATGGTGCTTCGCGGTCTCTTCCTGCGATACGGGCTGGGTGGCAGAGACGAGATGGCCGCCTTCCTTCAAGACCAGGAACGACCGCTTCTGTGTTTCGCCACCGATCAAGTCGAAAACCACATCGACCTTCTCTCGCAGAACCTTCTCGAACTGCGCCTGTCGATAATCGATAACCCGGCTGGCGCCGAGGGAGTTGAGGAAAGCCTCATCGTCGCTGCTTGCTGTGGAAATGACGGTGGCACCGGCATGCGATGCCAATTGCACCGCATAGGCGCCCACAGCGCCGGCACCACCATGGATCAGGATCGTTTGCCCCTTTTCCAGGTGACCGTGGGTGAAGATCCCCTGCCACGCAGTTTGGGAGGCCACCGGCACGGAGGCCGGCTCCTCAAAGGAGAGGTTGGATGGTTTCCTTGCGATGGCAGCCGGCTTGACGGCCATATACTCCGCGTACGCGGCACCCGTTCCGTTGGCACCGTACACGGCATCACCTTCCGCCCATCCCGCAACGTCGCTGCCAATCTGTTCGACGACCCCTGAAAACTCATGACCAGGTATCCACGGCAGGTCGATCGGGAGTATCTGTCTCGCTGTTCCGGCGGCCTTAACAAGATCCAGATGATTGACGGCGGTACTCTTGATCTTCACCAGGATCTCGTCGCGTGCGATCGTCGGCATCGGTACATCGTTGACCACCAACTGCCCACCGTATTCCAACAATGTGACAGCTTTCATGCGAGCTCTCCTTGAGTTAGTCGAGTTGGCGCCACGCGCGCGAGCGCCTTAGAATTCAGAACATGCCGTTCGTGTTGGCGGCAGGGACGTTTGGCGCGAGACGCGCGGTCAGGGAATACCGAGCGGCTGATTTCGTCGGTCATGGGTTGTCTCGTTTCAGCGCTCATTTGGTCGCCCGTGGCGGCGTGCCCAGTCGGGAAGCTTTGTGAGCTGGCGGCCGAACTCGCGTTCGAGACCAGCGATGTCGGCGCTGTAGCCGACGCGCTCGAACCATTCCAGCATCACCGCCATCTCCTTGCTGTACTGCCGGACCTGTTCGATTGGTGTCTGCGCGAACGCAATCGGCCGGCCCAGCGCCTCCGTCAGGATCTCCGCCGCCTCCGCCATCGTTCTTACGTCACCGGCGAGGTCGATCTCGCGGCGGTTCAAGGCGGCGGCGGTGAACGCGCGCGCGCCGAACCAGCCAATGTCGTCCACCGCAATCATCTGTAGCTTCGTGCCTTGGCCGAGCGCCCAAGCCAGCGTAGAGCCTTGGAGACTGAAAGGCGCTAGCAGGTTCTCCATGAAGAAGACCGGACGCAGGATCACATGTGAAGGAAAGCGGAGGCCGCGCACGGTTTCCTCGATGCGCCACTTGTTGTCGAAGTGCGGGACGCCCGTCCGCTTGTGTGCTGATCCCACGGATGTGTAGACATAGTGCTCGACGCCCGCATCGCGCGCCAGCGTCGCAAGACGCTTTCCCTGCGCCTCTTCCCGCTCGACACCCGCCTCCCCCGCGTTCTGCACGCCGAAGACGCCCCACGCGCCGGCCAGCGCGCGGCGTAGCGTCGCCTCGTCATCGAGATCGCCCTTGACGATGTCGACGCCATTGCGCGCCAGCGCCGCCGCCCGCTCGCTGTCCGGCTTGCGCGTCAGGCCGCGCAGATTGAACCCGGCGCCCTGCAGAGCCTGCGCGACCGCGCCGCCCTGATTGCCTGTCACTCCGGTGATGAGAATCGTTCGTGTGCTTGTCATGGCTGAAACCTCTTCCTTGCGCCCGGTGTTCTTCACTTAACACGGGGCTGTCTATCCGTGCCGCCCCTCCTCAGGCTTGTGCCTGCAAGCGCGGCTGGAATAACCCGGCAAAGGCTGGTCGCACGTCGACGAAGATCACGGCCCACAGTACAGCCACGAAGAGGGCCAGGGGAAGCCCGCTCGGGGCCATCAAGGCGTGGAAAACAAGAATGTTGACGATCACCGGCGCCAGCACAGCCACCGCCAACGGCACATAACGGTTGACCAACAGAAGTATCGCTGCGATGACCTGAAACGCGAAGATCACCCACAGGTAATGCGAGGCATAGAGGGCGCCCATGAACTGTCCCGCAATGCCCCCCGGCGGAGGAAGCGGAATGAAGTTCAGGAAGCCGTTCAGGCCGAAAACAAGGAAGATCACGCCCGCCAGATATCGGGCGATTGCGGAAGCGGTTTTCATAACCGGGTTCTCCTTTTCGATTGGCAGCCATTACATGGCTTCAATCCTATTGATGTCAATATAGTTGATGATGTATACTTTGGGAAGATTCAGGTTTTTTATGACGCGAGGTATTCAAGGGGCGGGCCACGTCTGGCTAATAATGATGAAGGCGATGCGCGCCCTGACCAGGTATGCAGCCGCTGGTATTGAAGGGACCGGGCTCGGCCTCTCGGATTTCGGCGTGCTGGAAGCCCTACTGCACAAAGGGTCTTTGCCCGTCAATACGATCGGCCCAATCGTCGATCTGACCCCAGGCTCGATCAGCATCGCTGTCGACCGCCTCTTCGCGAAAGGCCTGGTCAGCCGGGTCGAGAGCCCCGAAGACCGGCGCGTTCGCATCGTTGCCCTCACCCCACGCGGCAAGGCCCTCATTGATTCAGCCTTTCGAAAGCATTCCGGGCAGATGAACAGAGTGTTCTCTGAATTGCGCCCGGAGGAGCTTCGTGATCTGGAAGTGGCGCTCAAGAAAGTGGGAAAGCGCGCTGCTGCGCTGATGGAAGAGCGTTGAGCGGCTCGATTGAGTTGTCAATGTGAGCGTTTTATTTGATTGGTAAATAGCCGGGCGCACGCGCAGAAAACAGCGCCATAGACGCCTAAGTCATTTATTTACAATCGACGCTCATATTCCCAGGCTGGACTCGCGCGGGTTCGAGTCCCGTTTCCCGCACCACAATCTCCCATTTAACACCGGCGCCGGCGACCAGCTCGATCGCTTCGCCCGGTCAGAAATTGAGAAAGGCCGCTTGAAACACGAATCAAAATTTGCGCGTCTCATTAGCGGAGGGAAAGGTACGCATGTTTAAGAGCTTACCTATCTTAGTTTTTGGTCTCGTTTTGGCTGCCGGTAATCGTGCGGCGGCCCAGGTTTCGGTTAGTATCGGCGAACCACCCGTTTGTCCTTACGGATATTACGAAGTACCTCCTTATAACTGCGCCCCGGACGGTTATTATGGGCCCGAGTGGTTTTCAGGCGGTGTGTTTATTGGTGCGGGTCCCTGGTATCATGGGGCGGATCATTTTTACGGACACGTCGACCATCATTTCGATTACCGCAAAGGCTATCACGGACCTATGCCGGCTCGCGGCGAGCATCCAGCCGAACACCGTGCAGAGTTTCACGGCCAAGCCATGCATGACCCACGTGGTCATGAGGCACCACGCGGCCATAGATAATTTCCCGGGAGCGAGCGGGGAATCTTGGGCTGACCCAGCCTGTCCCGTCAAATTCCCATATCGCGTGTTGGGGCTATCTCCGTAGCCGCCCTTGCAACTTCAGCAGCGCTTCTAACTTCAGCGCCTGGCACGTTGGCGCCCGCAACCTCCCGGGGGGCCGCAAGCATATACCAATAGAGACAGAGCCATGCCTCGCGAGACTTCTGCACAGTCGGCGACGCTCAACTGGCGAGTTCATGTTGGTCCAGCCACTCCCCGAATCGTGTCCCACCCGTAGATCCATGGCTATTCTGGGGAGATGCGACCAACGCCGCTGGTGAACTCCTCAGCGCGAGCATTGCTCTTGCGTCCGTGCTACAAACGATTCTGGAGCTTCAATGAAAACCACTACGCTGTGCCTCATTCTATTATCCGCAAGCGGGCTGTATTGCCAGCCGAACCCTTATCGCCCCCTCGATCAGTGGGCGCAGCTTCCGAGCGGCAGAAAACTCGGATCCGCCAGCGCGATCGATATCGACCGCAAGACCGGGAACATCTGGGTCGCCGATCGGTGTGGCGCTGCTACCTGCGGCGGCAGCACATTGGATCCAATTTTCGAATTCGATCCTTCTGGAAAGCTGCTAAAGAATTTCGGCGGCGGAATGTTCGTGACGCCACATGGCATGTGCGTTGACAAAGATGGAAATGTTTGGATCGTCGACCAGGCGATTAAAGATGCGAAGGGCTTCCAGGTTTTCAAATTGAACCACGACGGCAAGGTTCTGCTCACGCTCGGCAAGGCCGGTGTGGCCGGTTCCGGTAACGACACTTTTAACAGCCCGTCTGACGTAATTGTCGCGCCGAATGGCGACATCTTTGTCGCTGACGGACACGGTGGAGACACCAACGCCCGTATTGTCAAATTCTCGAGTGATGGAAAGTTCATCAAGACTTGGGGAAAGAAAGGCAGTAGTCCGGGCGAATTTGACACACCTCACGCGTTGGCCTTCGATTCTAAAGGACGCTTGTTTGTGGGTGACCGCAATAACAACCGGATTCAAATCTTCGATCAGGACGGCAACTTCATCGAGGAATGGAAGCAGTACGGCGCGCCCAGCGGGATTTTCATCGACGCCAAAGACAACATTTATGTGGCCGATTCGCAGTCCAATGCCAAAAACAATCCGGGCTTTAAGCGCGGCATCCGCGTGGGCAAGGTCAAAGACGGTAAGAATGGCAAGGTGATGGCGTTCATTCCGGATACTTTGCCGACTCCGGAAAGCGACGACCATTACCCCAACAACCCTGCCTTCGCGATGTCGACGACCAGCGGCGCTGAAGGCTTGGCGGCGGATACCAAGCGAAATATCTACGCGGGGGAGGTCGGCGCGCAGAAGCTCATAAAATACGTTCTCGCGAAGCCCTAATACTCAGCGCTCAACGGACCGTCTATTTCGGCGTGAGTTTCACCAGCTTGCTGGTAGGCGGAGTGCCGTACTGCATCGAGGGCGTGCCGCTGTCGGTCAATACATAGACCGCGCCATCGGGCCCGACCCGCACGTCCCGGATCCGCGTGTGCAACACCGTCAGGAGCGGTTCTTCCGCCACGATCTTGTCGTTCACGATCATGAGCCGATCCAGCACCATGCCGCGCAGGCCGCCTACGAACAGGCTTCCCTGCCACTGCGGAAACAAATTGCCGGTATAGAAAGCGAGCCCCGAAGGCGCGATCACCGGATCCCAGTAATACACGGGATCCTCCATGCCTTCCTTGTGCGTGATACCTTCACCGATCGCAGTGCCCGGATAATCGATGCCGTGGACCACTACCGGCCACCCGTAATTCTTGCCCTTCTCGATGATGTTCAACTCGTCGCCACCGCGAGGACCGTGCTCGGTTTCCCATAAGCGTCCACTCTTGGGATCGAAGGCGAGGCCTTCCTGGCTGCGCGTGCCATAGGCCCAGATTTCCGGGAGAACGCCCGGCTTTCCGAGGAACGGATTGTCGGGGGCCGGAGCGCCGTCGGCCGTGATGTGGATGATCTTGCCGAGATCGTTGTCTAATCGCTGTGCGACGTCCCAAGGCGGCGAATCCGACCGGTCGCCGATCGGCAGGAACAGAGTGCCGTCCGGCGCAATCGCGATGCGGCCTCCCGTCTTCGCGCCCAGTCTTTTGGACGGCATCCTTGGCTGGCCCCGAAAGATGACTTTCGCGTCGCTTATGGCGCACTTGGCCTCGTCCAGCCGGGCCCGCGCGACGTAAGTATTGCTGTCCGTGTTATCGATGTAATCAAAGAACGTGAAGAAGATTTGGTGGTTGGTCGCAAAATGCGGATCCAGCACCACGTCGAGCATGCCAATATCTTTTGCGCCAGGCGATGCCAACTCGGCCACACCGGCCACGGGCTCCGACAGCATGCCGTTCGTGTCCAGGATGCGTAAGCTGCCGGGCAGCCGTTCGGTGAACAGAATTTTCCCGTCTGGCAGGAAGGCCAGGCTCCACGGCGAAGGCAGACCGTCGATCAGCGTCGTGATCTTGTACGGCGCGGATGCGTGATACGGCGCGCGGGTCTGCTGAGGGAATGACGGTTGGTCGTCGGCTTTCTCCGGTGGACGCCTCTCGATCGGCTGACCCTCAACCCTCACCGGCGCCTGTGCAGCATTCGATGCATTAGAAAGTGGACGGGTGCCGGCGGTTGCTGGACCGGTTGACGCAGTCTGCGCTCCGGACGCACGTCGTGTCTGGAAGCTGATCTGTTTGAGTGCCTCGCTTTGCGTGCCGAGCTCAGCGCTGCCAGCCGGGAATTTATTTGCAGCCAGCACATACGCCAGAATGTCGGAGTATTTTTGGCGGCTCAATGATCCCGGCCGGTCCGCGGGCATCGACACGCGAATGCTTTCAAAGAGCTCATTGACCGAACGATTCTGCCATTTCACCAGGAACGCGCCGCCGGTGAGCGCGGGTGTCTCCTGGCCGCCGTTCAATCCGGCGCCATGGCAGCTGGCACATTGTTCGGCATAAGCAGCTTTGCCGCGGTCGGCTTGTTCCTGGGTGTAGACGCCATCCTGAACGCTGCGCGGCATTTGAGCGAAGGCGGCGAATGCGAGGACGAGGAGGATGAATATCACCATTCTTAAACCATACTACTGCGCAAGCAGATAAACATCCTAACCCGATGCGCACCAGGCGTGGTTAAATGTGCGAAGGCACCATCAACCCCGCTTAGCGTGCGCTGGCTGTGATGGCGCCTCTTCCGGGCGGAAGCTTTATGGGCTGAACGAAAGCGCCCTCCCCGGCTGAGTCCCACACAGCAAAACGCACCCACTTCTTCCCATCAGCGTTGAATGGAATTTGAAAATGGTGTTTCCCGAAGGGTGGTAAATCCGTCGCGGCGATCTTCTGCCGGCCAGTGTGCTGTCCGTCGCCCCACACAATCTCGGCAAATTCCAGCGGAAACGTCCATTCTACGTCCGCCACGATGGTGCGTTGACTTCCAGTTCCCTGCACCGACCACGATGGTATTAGCACTTCACCGGATGTGACGAAATAGTCTCCGCGCTTCATGGAATCGATGATCGGCTTCCAGTTGTCAATCCCGGGCGGCGTATCGACTTTTACGTAGTTCACCGGATTGTTGGCATATATGTCGTCGCCCGTTCCCTGTTGATACACCTCCGAAATTGCCTGCATAAATTTAGGAGGCGTGGGCAGATCGGCCACCCAGTTATTCATGTCATCGAACAGAGGCATGCAGCGATATTCGCAGAGCCGCTGCTCCGAGCCGTCGAGCCCCATGCCCCAACGGAACCCAACCCCGCGATAGTTCTCGTCGCGAAATGTGGGCGTCTCTTTAGTCGCGTCTGGGTAACCCGTCGATCCTTTTGAACGAGGATGCGGCATGTAGAGGATCAGGTCCTCCCGATGCGTCATTTCCATCAGGTCAGCCGGACTGCCGACATGGTAGACCTTGCCGTACTTCGGATTGTCCTCAACGAAGGGTTGCCCCGCGGCCCGCGCCTGCGTCCAGTACACCGGATGCGAGATCAGAAGATCGTGGTGCCCCCCGAATCCTTCGGTGGGAGGTCCGCCAAAGATTTCCTCGTTCGGCATAACTATGAAGTTCTTATCCGAATGCAGCCGCGCAACCTGGTAATAATCTGCCAGGGCGTCCAGTCGATTGCGAGGAGCTGTTCCGCCCGGCACCACCATGCCCACGCCGCCGCCATCGATGGGAGCGAAAACAGTCACACCCGCGGCCTTGATCGCCTCGAAGTCGGGCAGCGTGTCATCGAGCCCGCCGGATAACAGAAGCCGCCTCACCAAACCCGCGTGAAAATGCGTGGCCATCACTTCATATCCGGGCAACGGCTTAAAGTGATCCTGGCGCGTGTAGGCGAGAGCCGATTCGACCGCCGTGTGAGCGGTTTCGGCACTCACATAAAGATACAGCGGCATCCTCTGCAGCGTCCCGGGCCGGGCACTCCGCAGCGCAAAATTCTGCCTGCGGTCTTCGGGTCCCCGGCCGGCGTCCGCCGGATCCGATTCGGCTTCGGGTTGCCGCACGCCGAACGAAAAGGAAGAATCGCTGTCCTTCCGATACCAGTTGTATCCGAGGTTGAAATCGATTTCGCGGGCCCAAAAGAAATTGTGCACCGGTGGAAACACGGCGATTGAGCCGCCCTTACCCTCTGCCGCCAGAATCCGATTCGAAGCCCGCACCGTCACTTCATTCTGGTTAACCGCTCCGCCAAATTCGTATGCCTGCCAGAGACTCGCGGTGTCCCGCCAAACCACCCGCGAGCCGGGCGTGATCGTCATCCGTCTGACGCCGGCGTCATATTTATAGGCCACGGCCGGTTCTTCGGTTTTGGCGATTACTTCCTGGCGGATAAGATTCGAGCCCTTGTAAATTGTGTACTGCAACGACCCGGAGAAAACACCGAGTTGGACGCCCGGGTAGGAGACCTCCAGGCGCCCTCCATCAGTCTTGACGCTGCCGGTCTGAACGTCATACCTGGCGGACGCGCGATGAATCTCTTCGGGCTTGCGGGGCAGACCCGGCTGATTTGCGATACCTTCCGCGGGCGGCGTTGCTCCGCCGTGAGAAGCTTGCATTCCGGGAACATTCAATGGCGCGTCCCAAAAAGCCTCCCACCGGTCCTGATCCAGGATTTGCGGAGTAATCTTGATACCCAGCCCTTTCAGGGGCAGGATTTGCTGATCAGTCATCCGCCGTAAGCCGGAAACGACATGGAACTCCGGCTCCAGATTGGTGGCCAGCGTGACCCATGTCCCTCCCTTGTGCCTGAGAGCGACATCCTGGATTACCGGCGTACCGTTCTGAACGCTGAGGCGCAGCCGGAGTTCTTCGTTCTTTTCGCCATCCCAGCTGACTGTGAGAGTTTTTTGAGCGGCCTCCGCCGTCAATCCGGGCGAGGGCTTGTATTCCGACAGGTTGTAATTTTGCGCCTGTATTGCAGGCGCCGCGATGATGCCCGCGGCAGCGGCCAATTTCAGAAGGTAGCTCATGCAACTCCTTCAGAACGAAAACTGCATTCCGATGCGCGCCACACGCGGGGAGACGATACCTGTCGGGTGCAGAAACGTAGCGCCTGTCAAGTAACTGGTGCTGGTGGCATCACTGGTGTTGAACATGTTGAAGACTTGAAAATTGATTTGATACTTCCATCTCTCTTTGAAAGTAAAGTTCTTGGCGACTTTAACATTCGTGATCGAGATCATTGGCCCGCGCTCAGCGCCGAAAGGCTCCATGCGCAGCGTAACGGAACCTTGCAATAGCAGCGGACTCGAGAAGCTTTCGGTCCTTTGTCCAGGTAGGCCAGACTGGGCGCGGTAGAAGCCGGATACCTCGAATCCCCACGGTAGATTATAAATCCCGGAAGCGCGAGCCTCCCAATTCCAGGTGTTGTCGATCGGGAATAGAGCGTCATTGGGAGTGGGGACGACCGCCTGGATCCATTCGTGGTTCTTTGTTATCCAGAAGGAGCCCTGAAGATTCCACCGCTTCGAATATCGTTTGGTCACCGCGGCCTCGAACGTGTTGTAAGTATCCGGCCGGTTGCCGGGAGCATTCATCACTTCGAATTGGTTGAACGACGAACTCGCGTAGGATGATGGAAAGGTGTAGAGGGTCACGGGAGCGCCAGTCAGCGCGTCGGTCAAAGCCACCGGAACAGTGTAGATACTCGCCGGCCGGAGTATGTTGATTCCGCTAGCTGTCGAGGTGGTAGTGCCTTCGAGGGAAGTATACAAGTTGGTCACTTTGTGATGGATGTAGCTCAAACTGAGTGACACATTCGGCACCAGCTGTCGTTCGACTTTTACGACATATTCATAGGTCTTATCCTGCGCGAGCTTGGGGTTGTTCAGCTCGTTCAGGCCGCCGGTCGCGCTAATAAAGTTCGGGCTGCTGGGGTTCAGGCTTGCCAGTGTAGCGGGGCTTGCGTCGCAACTTGTGTTGTTATATGACACGTTATTATGGCCAGTTACAACGCAAGGGCCATTCCACTTATAAGTTGTTGTAACCAGCGCATCGGGATTAAAGGTGTTTCCCCAAAGATCGCCCATAGTGTCGCCGAACATTCCAAATGAGGCCTTCAGAAGAGTCTTGCCGTCTCCGAATATATCCCACGCGCCTCCAACGCGGGGAACCACGTCTTTCCAGACCAGCAGTTGCTTTCCGGGATAGGTCGCCGCGGCGCTGAATTGGCCAGCCGCCTTCATCTGGGTGGGATAGAAATCGTTATACCGCTCCCAGCGCACACCGTAATTCAATACCAATCTCTTCGCCACCTTCCAGGTATCCATGGCGAACAACGATTGATTATGCAGTTCGTTGTTCGGGTTGAACGGATAATTAAAGGTCTGGATCTCATTCGGCACCCCCTTGCTGAAGAGCAGGAGGTAGTCGCCGGCGGCCTGATCCTTCAGCGCTTGTGTATTGCCGGCTTCCCAGGTGTCCTCGGTGCCGAATTTGAATTGGTGGCGGCCCACAATATAACTCACGTTTCCCCTCACCTCATAGCGGTTTTGAGGCTTGTCATCCGGAAAATCGTTAGGTCCGGTCAGTAGCTTTGTGCTCAGTTCCTGGCTGCTGGGATTGCCGGCAACGTCAGTTCCCGGCTCGTCGGTGTAGTGGACGTGATAACCACCGTATCCAGCTATCACATTGACGAGCAGGTGAGGCGTCGGCACAATCTCCGCTTCCCCTTTCCACATATTCGCGGGCTGATGCTCATACAAGCTGGACGGTCCGGGTTCAGTGCTGGAAGCCCCCTGGGCGGAGAGGAACTTCAGGGAGTGTTGCCAGGCTCCGATAAACCGCCAAATGGGATTGAGCTGGTACGATACTTTAATATTTTCCTGAGTGAGTGTCGAGACGATGTTGGCTCCCGGCGCATCCAGGCACGTCCAGCAGCCCGCCGCATCCGGACCGCTCACAAATCCCAATTGGCCCGAGGTCAACGTCTGCTTACTGATTCCGCCGTAAAACCACAGCTTGTCGCGAATGATCCGGCCGCCCAGGTCCCCCGCGTAATCGTAATAATGCTTGATCGGATTGGTGAACTTCAACCCCTGCGCCGCCAGAGCGGGCGTGATGTTATTGGCCTGGAAACTCGGGCTCTCCCAATCACCCAGCGCAGTTCCATGAAAATCGTTGCTGCCCGATTTCATCACCGCCACCATGTTCACGCCTGCAAACGGCACGTCCGCATTGTTGCCGGAGGTCTTGAACTCAGTCTCCGCTAATGACAAGGAATCGAAATACACAGCGGTATCAAGATCATGGGAACTCGTGACGTTAATACCTTCCACCTGAAGGTATGGCTCTGAAAGGACTCCGTAGGTGATGATGGCACTGCGCGCCGCCAGGTTGCTGTCGCCGACATCCGGCTTTCCCTGCAAACTCACTCCCGCCGACATGGGAAGCAATTCCTGAAGGCCTAATCCCTTCGGTGTGAGTTCAATTTCTATCCTCTGTAAGGTTGTGCCCCCATAGGTATTGACGGTATCGACAACCGGGCTCGATCCAGTCACCTCGACTGTTTGCTCAACCTGCCCTACCTTCATGACAGCGTCAACTCGCGCTGCAAAGCCGACAGGAAGATTCAGGTCCGTGCGCGAAAAGGTCTGAAAACCCGCGTGTGCGAAACTCACCTTATACACACCAGGCGCCGGCAAATCCAGCACCTGATAATTGCCCTCCTGGTCAGTGACGGCGGTCACGTTGGATACCTGGAGCGCGGGGCTGGTTACCGAGACATTGACGTCCGGCACGGGTGCGCCGGACTCGTCCAGCACTCTTCCGGTGAGGCTGGCCGAGGCTACAGCCTGAGCCTTCAAGACAACCGGCGCGACAGCCGTAAACAACAGAGCAGTCGCAACAGCTAAGTATCGAACGCGGAAACTTATTCGCTGCATATCAACTCCTGAACTTACCGGTTTTAACAGCCGTTAGCGGGTTTGCGTTGATGAGGCCGTAGAACTCAGCAACACCGGCTGCGTGTAGGCGCCGTCGCCGGCCGAGTCCCATACAGCAAAACGAACCCATTTCTTCCCCGTCGCATCGAAGGGGATCTTGAACTCATGCGATCCGAAAGGCGGCATCTCGGTGGCCGGAATGATCTGACGGTCGACCTTTGTGCCATCGCTCCAGACCAGCTCCGCGAATTCGAGCGGATAGGTCCATTCGACATTCGCCGTGTAGACCCGGTGCGCACCTGTGCCTGAAACACCATAATTATGGAAGAGCACCTCGCCGGTCGTGCCGTAGAAGTTGCCCGTGCGCATCGCGTCAATTACTGGACCCCACCCTTCGTTGAACAGCGGAACGCGATCCAGCTTAATGTAGTTGACCGCCAGCAGAGGATACGTTTCGTCGTCCGGCCACTTAGTATAGGTGTCTCCTTCGGCCAGCATGTACTTTGGTTTCGGAGCCCAGTTGCTCGAATCGTCCATCACGCCGAAACATCGAACTTCGCAGAGCCTTTTTTGCGACAGATCCGCCGGCAACGATTCCCACGACGCGCCGATATTCCGGTCGCTAAGAAAGAAATCCTGATTGCGATATCCATCCGGATAACCCGCCGTATTCTTGGTGCGGGGGTGCGTCGAGTACCAAATTCCATTTTCCTGATTCACGAGAGTGAGGATGTCATTGGCCGAGCCGAGGTGATACACCTTGCCGTATGTCGGATCGTTCTCCATGAACTGCTGGTTGGCCGGCCGGGGCTCGGCGTGCGAATAGTAAACCGGGTGCGGCGTCAGCAGCCACCAATGGCCACCCAGGTATGCGTTTGGCTCCTCGCCCGGAATGAACAGCAAATCTCGGTCGGAGATCCGGGCACTGCCTTCGAAATAGACTTTTTGTTCCATGAACCGTTTTGGTCCAGGATCCCGCGGGTCGGAATCGTCGTGGAAATCTCCGAGGTTCACGATATTCACTCCCAGGGCATGGAAGACATCTACCCATGGCGGTCGATAATCCAGAGTCTTGCGGTCTCGGAGCAATTCGTTGAAATCCAGGTGGAAGTGGCTGGCCATCACCTTGTAGCCAGGCACGGGCTTAAACACGTCGTCGTGAGTGTATGCCATTACCGCTTGCTGGGCAGCGTGATCGCTGTCGGGACTCAAGTAGAAATAGACGGCCATGTGCTGCAGGGTCCCGGCCGGCGCATTGTACAGAGCGTAGTTGTCCCAATGACCTTCCGACGTCGCGCTACGGCGTTTCCATTCGGTGTCCGTAACGCCCCAGGGATGAAATCCCTCGCCTTTTTCGGGCTGCAGCGCCCCCACCGCGAAAGCGCCGTCGCTATCTTTGCGGTAGTAAACGTAGCCCAAGTTGATTTCGTCTTCACGCGCGAAGAAAAACTTGTGAGGAGGCGGGAAGACGGCCAGCGATCCACTGCCGGCATCCACGATGGCCAGCCGGTTACGCGCGCGCAAGCCGACGGGCTCGGTGTTAGTTGCGCCGCCGAACTCATACTTCTGCCATGCCCGGGCTGAATCGCGCCACGCCACGGCCGGGTGCTTGGCGACGTCGAAGCCTTTCAACCCGGCCCTGTAAATGTACGCCACGCTGGGCTCATTCGTCTTCGCGATGGCCTCCTGTCGCAACAGGTTTGTTCCGCGGTACACGGTGTATTGCAAATCGCCCGAGAAAATGCCCATCTCCAGGCCGGGGAATGTTACGGCTAACCGGGCGCCTTCGGTTGCCACCTTGCAACTGTCGGAATGAAAGCTGGCATCGGAGCGACGCACTTCACTGGGGTCCCGCGGCAGAGGATAGGAATCGCCTTTGCCCGCAACTCCGGGCACGACCAACGGCGCATCCCAGAAGGTGTTCCACTTTTCTTTGTCGTACAACTCCGGCGTCACCGGAATGTTGAGGAGCTTGAATTGATTTGCCATGGCTATCGCCATCCGCCGCTTGCCGCTGGTCACGTGGAACTCGGGCTGGAGAGCAGTCCCGAGCACAATCCACTGGCCGCCGCCTTTTCGCACGGCTAATTCCTGCACCACGGGCTGGCCGTCCCGTATGGTGAATTGCGCCCGCAATTGCTGGTCGCCTTCCCCGCGCCAAGCGAACTCCAGCGCGCCTCCCCGCATCTCGGCTTTCAGGCCATCGTTAGCCTTATAGCCTTGCAGATCGCAATTAAGTGTTTGGCCTTCCGCCAAGCCATAAAATAAAGACAAGCAAAAAAGCAGTCCGTTCAACCGCGGCATCGTAGAACCTCCAGACACAGTTTTTCTTATGTACTCTACTGAGACGTACCACCAGTCACTAACAGCTCAGCCGATATTACTCGTCTGGAAGCGTGCCGTCAAGTGTTTGTTTGAATGTCAGGAGTTTTTGAACTTGATCACGGACTACTTGCGGTGGCGGCCCCAGCCCGTCTAATGTGGTTAGATCGAGCCTCGATGCGCCGCGTGAAAGGATCTTCGATTATGTTCAAATGTCTCCCCGCTCTCCTGCTGACCACCGCCTGCCTGTTCGCTCAAGCCCAGCTTGCCCAAACCAAGGTTTCGCCGGAACGCGAGGCCTCCATGAAGGCCGACCTCGCTGGCCAGATCGACGCCATGAAAAAGCAGGCCCAAGTGATGGTAGATAGCGTCTTCAGCTTCGGCGAGCTAGGCTTCCAGGAGTTTGAAACCTCCAAGTACCTGACGGGAATTCTTGAGAAAGAAGGTTTCAAAATCCAGCGTGGCGTGGCCGGGATCCCCACCGCTTGGGTAGCGTCGTGGGGCGAGGGCAAGCCGGTCATCTCGCTCGGTTCCGATATCGACGACATCCCCCAGGCCTCGCAGAAGCCAGCCGTTGCCTGGCATGAGCCAATGATCGAGGGGGCGCCCGGCCACGGCGAAGGCCACAATTCCGGCGTCCCGCTGAATATTACTGCGGCGCTGGCCGTGAAGAAAATCATGGAGCGCGAGCATCTGAAGGGCACCATCCGGCTTTGGCCGGGAGTCGCCGAGGAAGAACTGGGCACCAAGGCCTACTACGTCCGCGCTGGACTATTTAAGGATGTCGATATCGTTTTATTCGCACACGTAGCCAGCAATTTCGGCGTCTCCTATGGACCGGGAGGCGGCAACGGCCTGGTGTCAGTCGAATACATGTTCAAGGGCGAGAGCGCTCACGCCGCCGGTGCTCCCTGGCGCGGCCGCAGCGCACTCGACGCGGTGGAGTTGATGGACGTGGGCTGGAACTTCCGCCGCGAGCATCTGCGCTTGGCCACGCGTGTCCATTACGTAATTACCAACGGCGGCGATCAGCCGAACGTCGTGCCGCCCAACGCGACCGTCTGGTATTACTTCCGCGAAGCCGATTACGACCACATCATGAACCTCTGGCATATCGGCGACAACATGGCGCAGGCCGCCACGCTGATGACCGACACCACCTACACATCCCGACTGCTCGGCAGCGCCTGGACCGGGTACTTCAACAAACCGATCGCCGAAGACATGTACGCGAACATCAAGAAGGTCGGCCTGCCGCAATGGTCGGACGATGATCAGACTCTCGCCAAAGCGCTGCAGCGTGAGCTGAAGGTCCCGGTGCGAGGGCTCGCCATGAAGATCCCCGATCAACGGCCGCCGCGTGAATCACGTGACGACGGAGCCGAGGACGAAGGTATGGGTGTCGGCCCCATGGGTGGCGGATCGGACGACATCGGCGACATTTCGTGGGCCGTGCCGACCATTACGCTGCGCTATCCTTCGAACATTCCCGGTGGTCCCGGCCACAACTGGGCCAATGCGATCTCCATGGCGACGCCCATCGCGCACAAAGGCGTCGTGGCCGGCGCTAAAGTGCAAGCCATGACCATGCTCGATATCCTGCTGCATCCGGAATTGGTCGACCAAGCCTGGGATTATTTCAAGAACGTCCAAAACAAAGAGATGCGCTATACGACTTTCCTGCGCCCCGGCGATCAGCCGGCTATTTGGCTAAATCAGAAGACTATGGAGCAGTATCGTCCCAAGATGAAGGCGTTGTATTACGATTCCTCTAAATACGACACCTACTTGGAGCAGCTTGGAATCAAGTACCCGACGGTGAAGCCGGCGCCCGCAGCCGGTAGCAGCAACTAGGCGCTACTTCTTCTTCGGAATCTTGGCGCCCGATTTCCGCGCCTCGCTGAGAGCGATAGCCACGGCTTGTTTCCGGCTTTTGACCTTATGGCCGCTGCCCGATTTCAGCGTGCCGTGCTTCTTTTCCCGCATTACCTTCGCGATCTTGCTTTTTCCCTTGGAGTTTCGTTGCGCCATCTCTGACCTCCACCCTCTAGATCACACTGGATCTAAATTGTTTCAGCCGCGCGTGGATAGACCACGCATTCGGCGCACGTTTGGATGTCGCGCGTAAAGACCAGCAGTCGCCGCTCATCGCAAACAGCCTCCATCAGGCCGAATTGCTTCAGAGGGCCGTCGACGGCCAGGAATGCGCCCCTTCTCACCGTGAGAAAGTGGCCGCCTTCCGAAGTGCTGGCCGCGAACGATCGAGTGACACGATAAATGGCAGTGCTTTTTCGGGACACCACTAGTTTGACGCCGGGTCCGGATATAGGTGACAGGACAAAATTAGCTGGCCTTGGCCGGACGGGCAGGTGATGGATGAGTGTAGGCTTCCACTAACCGTAACACCACCAGTTCCTCCGCTCGAAGTTGAGCGGCGGAATTTCCGGAGCCTGAATGAACGCCTTTCATCGCTTCGAACATGGTCTGCTCCATATAACTTTCCAGGATCGCCGGATGGATGTAGTATTTCCGGCAGGCCGCGGGACGATTGCCGAGCCGCTTGGCGGTCACTTTCACGGCTTCAACAATGTTACGCTTGGCTTCCGTTTCCGATTGCGCCGGCCCCAGCGCCGCCAGCTCGTGGGCCATTTGCCCGGTGCCGTGCCAGGTCCGGAAATCCTTGGCGGTGAAATCCTCCTCGGTGACCTCCCGCAGGTAATCGTTCACATCCGCTGAATCCACCTTCACGTAATCTCCGCTCTCCTGCCGATACTGGAACAATTCCTGGCCCGGCAGCTCTTGAAGCTGCTTGACGATTTTGGCCAGCCGGCGATCCCGCAGCTTAATATCATGGTCCTGCTTGCTCTTGCCCCGGAAGTGGAGGCGCACATTATCGCCATGGACATCCACGTGCTGCTCCTTGAGCGTGGTGAGCCCATAAGATTTGTTGGACTTGGCATATTCATCGTTCCCGATTCGGATGCAGGTCTCATCCAACAAACGCACGATGGCTGCGATCACCTTCCTTTGCGGCAGACCGGGAGCGGCAAGATCTTCGTTTACTTTCTTGCGGATCTTGGGAAGAACAGCGCCAAACGCCAACATTCGGCCGTACTTGGCTTCGTCGCGCACCTCGCGGTAACGCGGATGATAGCGATACTGCTTGCGGCCTCGCGCATCCCGGCCGGCAGCCTGGATATGGCCGTTCTCCAGCGGACAAATCCAAACATTTTGCCAGGCCGGCGGAATAGCCAGCCACTTAATCCTTTCGAGGATTGCCTTGTTGCGCACCGGCTTGGAATCGACGCCCCAGTACGAGAATCCCTTGCCGGCGCGGCGGCGGATGATACCTGGCCCTTCCCCGGTCACATAGCGCAGGCCGGCAAATTTGGCCGACTCCAAAGGGTCCATCGGCGCGAGCGGAATGCTTTTGAGTCTTCTACTCAAGTTACTCCGGAGATGGGATTCGCCCCGCGGGAGAGTGTTTCCAAATAGTATCTGGATATAGTGACGCCGTACCGTGCGGAAAACCTCAGTATCCAGAAGACGCCTGGGCCAAGTCCAGTCTTAGCGATCGAACTCGCACGAGACGAATGATGCAATACAACAGTAGGCCGATCGGTCCAAACATGAAGGTCAAAATCAGTGCCGGTATCACCAGTAGATGAGATATTTTATGTTTCTGCGCATCGCGCACCTGCCAACTTCCGACGAAAAGGTCGAAGGCCAGATAATGCACCCAACCGGCCAGTAGCAACCAATCGTTGGTAAACAGCGCATGAACCTGTGCAAGTGTTCCGAAGCCGCCTGTTTTTTCGCCCCAATGCGCGGCAATCAGAAAGCTATAAAGCAGAGCGAACAATAGCGGCAGAATCGCACCCGTCACCAGCGACGCAACCCAACGAACTCGCCCCGCGACGATGAGAATCACCCACCCGGCTACAGCCATAAGGTTTGCAATCGAGAAAACCTGTTCCGCAGTCATGGATTTTCACCTCGCCGCTGCTCGAGCACGGTTCGGCGCCGCAATGCCCCACGTCAGGAAGATTGCCACGGCAGTGGCTCCAAGCCATAGGGCCAGCACAGCCAGAGTGGTGCCATCCGGTTCAATGACCGATTGGCCGCGCAAAGCTTGCACAGTCAATATTGCAACCAGAACAAGATAACTGCCCGCGATCGCGAAGGCGACACCAATCTGCTTGCCGACTGCCTGATCCCGACGCCTCCGCAGCGCGAGCCACCCGAGCAAGGGAATTATCTGAAGACCGTGCAGTCCGAAAAAGTGGGGGACGCGCAAATCGCCATGTTGCGTGCTCCATCCCACTCCCGGGATTCCAGGTCCGCCGTCCGGAGCGCCGACCGTATGGCCGCCGACCGCGTGAACGGTGTGGGTCGCATGCATCTCGGCCGATTGCTCCGGCGTCATTCGCAGCATCAGCCCGCCGCCCGCCGATCCTAACACCGTGGTCAACATGCCGAGCCGCAGCAACCAGCCCCAGGCCGGA
>Ga0210386_10001325_pt1 | contig 22138 bp, 17 predicted proteins | sample IncBWH32OmetaG_FD_160091 | JGI IMG/M metagenome (GOLD analysis project Ga0210386, IMG submission 160091) | Forest soil microbial communities from Barre Woods Harvard Forest LTER site, Petersham, Massachusetts, United States - Inc-BW-H-32-O ...
GGCCTGAGCATACGGATTGCGCGAATTGAAGACATCGTCGCCGAAATTGAAATTCACGTTGCCGTGGAATTTGTCGCTGCCGGGCTTGGTCAGAATTTCAATCCTTCCGTAGCCCAGTTTGTCGAATTCCGGCGAGAACGGGTTCTGGTTGATTCGAATCTCGCGGATGGAGTCCTTCGCCGGAAGCGTTCCTCCGGTGAATCCGTCGATATAAATCTGCCCCCCGCTCGGTCCGGCCGCCGGACCCGCCAGCGCTTGCAAATCAGCCTGCAAATCGTCCGGATCGTCCGACAGCGCATCCAGATCCGCGCCGCGCAAAATCAATGCGCCGGCATTTTGGGATGGATCCACGCTGACCGTTGGCCCGGGATTCTCCTGCACCGTCACTTCCTGTTTTTCGGCCGCTACGCGCAGTTGCAGATTCAGGGTGACCGGCTGCACGCCACCGCTGACATCCACCGCAGCGGATTGGGCTTGGACTAATCCCGGTGAGGACGCCTGCAACGTGTACCTTCCCGGAGGCAGGCCCGTAACCGAATAATTTCCATCGCCCGCGGCTGTGACCGATTTGACGGGTCCGGCGGCATTCGAGACCGTGATCTTGGCGCCTGGAACCAACGCGCCCGATTCATCGGTGACCACGCCCCGCACCACTCCGCTGCCCGGTTGTCCAAATATTGCCGCCGAAAAAATTAGCAGCAGCCCAACCCCCGATAAGTGTCTTAACATTTCGTTCTGAGAATCATGACGGCTCATTGCTCCGGCATGTTCATTTCAATATTCCAAGATCCGAGATTGACTTGACCGGCTGTGCGCGGAGCAGCGGCCAGGAATGGCTCCACTCCCGCCACCAGGGACATGGCCGTGATCGCGGCTCCGTCCGACGCCTTCGAGCTGGAGATGATCAGTGCATCGCCCTTCTTCAATTCGGCCAGCGATAGTTGTGGCGAACGATCCAGGACTTGCTGCAAGTCACCGCCTCCTGCGCCGCCTCCGAATCCGCGGCCGCCAGGTCCGCCCGCGCCACCCGATTCACCGCGACCGCCCGATTCACCACGCCCGCCGGCCTCAGAACTCGCACCTCGCCCTTCGCTCGGCCCGCCCGGCCCACCCGGACTGCCCGCATCGCTCCGCATTCGCCGCGCCAGCATGGCTGCGGTTCGTTCATCCAGCCGCCGTAGCATCGAGCTCTGATTTGTCTTTACAGTCACTGGCTTCTTAGTTTGCAAATCGGTCACTTTAACTTCACCGCTAGTGGGGTCCACCGACACCACCATCGCCGCGATGGTCTGGAACCCCCCCGAAACCAGTTCCTCGGCCTTAAAGCGAGTGCCGTCCTCGTTCTTATCGCCCAGCGCGCGGATGGTGTCGCCTGGCTGCATGTCAGCAATCGAGCTTGCCTTGGTATCGGCGAATTTGATCGAATCGGGAGCATAGCGTCGAAAGGTCGTTCCCGACGCATCGATGACTACACTCTTGGCATCCCGTCCATGCGTGTTGATGGTGATTTCCTTGGTGCTCGAGTTCACCAGCATCACCGTGCCCGCGATGCCGCGCCGCTGCCATTCCGCGCGATCGTGCTCTTGCTTCTTGGCGACGTCCGCCTTCGTCATGATGATTACAGTCTTGGCAGGCGCCGGCTTCGAATCTTGAGCGCCAGCTCCGCGCGCCAGCAACCTGTCGCCGGTAGTGATATCCGAGAGGCTGATTTTCTGGGCCTTTTTCAGATCTTTTTCGCCCAGAGGCAACCGTAGGTAGGATGTGGTGTCGTCAAAGACAACGATGTAATTTCCACCGTCGTCGCCTTTTACATTGAACTGCTTAGCGGCTCCGTCGACTCCAGTCACTTCCCCCACGACGGATTTGCTCGGGGACTGCCCCCAAGCCAAGGTCAAAATTAAAAAAAGCGTACACAGCTTCATGGCACACACCTTGATTAATGAATTGGCGACAAAGGAGTTAAGTGGGTTACCCCCGAACTGTCAAGAAACGTAAACAGGTGGCCCCACAACCTAGTCTGGGGATATTACCAGTTGGTTGGTAACACCGGTGACGCCCTTCACTTTCTTCGTCACTTTCTCAGCCTTCTGTTTCTGCTTGTCGCTACGAACTTTGCCCTTCAACGTGGCGACTCCTTGACGGACATCGACGTCAATCGGCATGCCGCCGATTTCCGGGTCATCGGCCAGCCTGACCATCACCTGGTCGCGGATCGTATCATCGGTCATCTTCTGCGGCTTTTGAGCCGGTAGCGGCGCGAGGATCAGCGCGAATCCCAATCCCAGGCACAAGAAACGGCGAGTCATGAATCTGAACTTGGCTCCGGTTCCAATTCTCGCCCCCGCATGGTACGCCAGTCAATAGTATTGAGAAACTCAGGATTCTGGCGCCAGTCCTTCTGAACCTTGACGAACAGTTCCAGGAAGATCTTGCGCTGAAACATCTGCTCCATCTCCTGCCTTGCCAACGTGCCGATTTTCTTGAGCGATGCCCCTTTGGCGCCGATCACAATCGCCTTCTGGCCGGGGCGCTCGACATAGATGGTGGCTGCGATTCGGAGGAGCTTAGGGGTTTCCTGCCATTGCTCAACCACCACCGCGACGGCGTGGGGGACCTCCTGGCGTGTCTCGCGCAAAACGCGCTCGCGGATCAGCTCAGCAGCCAGGAATCGTTCGGGCTGATCGGTGAGGTAATCGGGCGGAAAGTAGGCCGGGCCTTCTTTCAGCCGCGCGAGAATCGCCTCCCGGACGCGATCGAGTCCCTCGCCCGTTAGCGCCGAAATCGGAATGTACTCGTCGAATTCACGAACTGCTTTGTATTGCTCGATGAGCGGAAGTAACTGCCGCTTGTCTTGCAGCCGATCGATCTTGTTCAACAGCAGAAAGGTCGGAGGCGAGACCTTCTTGAGCGCGTCCAGCGCCTGCGCGTCTTCCTGTGTGAACGAAGCCGTGACGTCGGCCAGGTAGAGCAGCACATCCCGATCCTCCACCGCTGCCCGAACCGTGCCCATCATCCGCTGGTTCAGCAAAGTTGTCGATTTGTGAATGCCGGGAGTGTCCAGAAAAACGATCTGCGCGTTCTCCAGAGTCAGTACCCCCTCGATGGACGTGCGCGTGGTCTGCGGCTTATCGGAGACGATGGCCAGCTTTCCGCCGATCAAGGCGTTCAACAGTGTGGATTTGCCGGCGTTCGGGCGTCCCAGGATGGAAACGAAACCCGAGCGGAACCCTCCCGAGCCAGATCCTTCGGGTACAGGCCCGCTCATGTACGACCCTGCGATAACGTCGCGTGCGCGACCTTCGAAACTCGCACCTGCTCCACTTTCAGCTCGTCGCCGGCCAGTACCTCGATTCGAATGCCGTCCCGTTCCACGGTCTCACCGACCTGCGGTACGCGTCCCATCCATTCCGTAACCAGGCCGCCGATGGTGGTGGATTCGGTCTCCTCGGCCGGCCGAAAGCCGAGCAGCTCGTGCAAACGGTCCAGATCCAGGCTGCCCGAGACCACGAATCTGCCTTCGCCCTCTTTCTGGACGTCTCGCTCCGGTTCGTGTTCGTCGTGAATCTCGCCCAAAATCTCTTCCACCATATCTTCCATGGTGGCCAGGCCGGCCGTGTTGCCATACTCATCCACCACGATGGCCATGTGGGCGCTGTCGGCCTGCATCTCGCGCAACAAGTCGCTCACCGGCTTGGTCTCGGGGACGAAGCGAATGGGCCGCACCAGTTCCTTAACCAAGCGGTGCAGGCGGTCTTCTTCGTCCAGCTCAAACATGTCGCGGACGTGCACGAATCCGATGATGTGATCGATAGTCTGCTCGTAAACGGGTATCCGGGAATACTGCTCGTGAATCACCAGCTCGCGCAAGTCGTCCAGCGTCCGGCTGGCTTCTATAGCGACGATCTTGGGCCGAGGGGTCATCACTTCCCGCACGGTCTTGTCGCCAAAGGCCACCACCGATTCGATGAGCTTGCGGTCGTCCTTCTCGATGATCCCCTCTTCTTCTCCGGCCGAGATAAGCGCTTCGATATCGCCGTTCGAGCCGGGTGCCTCCTGGCTGGTCGGATGCTGCTCGGCCAGTTCCATCAGCGACTGGAAAAAGCCCAAGATCGCTGCCAGCGGACGAACCAGCAATACGGCCAAGCGGAGTACCGGCGCCAAAGGCAGCAGCCATCGGCCGCTGGTCTTGCGGTATAGCAACTGCGCGAAGACGTACGTCGACACCAGCATGGTGAGCCAGGCAAAAAACGCGGCGGCCAGAAGATTCTGCCAGCCCGGGCCGGGCTCGCCCAATCGCATTCCCACGAAGTAAACGCCCAACAGCATCAGGAGAGTGTGCTTGATAATCGAAAACGCCAGCACCCCCTCGTCGGCGTGAACGCCGATCCGGTCTTCCACCGTGTCTTTGAAAAACTGCAGCGCCGGAAGATCGCGCGACCGCAGCCGCAGCGATTCCGTGTATAGAATTTGCACCACTGTAATCAGGCATAGCAGCACAGCGCAGATGGCAGCGGCCGATAATGCAAAAGCGGTCATGCGGACCTTCGCTCAATCAGACCAGCGGACAATCCCAGGTTGGCTCGCCATTTTCGTTCCGCGCGCGCCATCTGGCCGCGATCGGTTTCATGATCCATGCCCAGCAAATGCAGAACGCCGTGCAGCATGAGCACTGCGATCTCATCGCCCACGGCGTGGTTGTGCTCGGCCGCTTGTTGTCTGGCTTGGTCGAATGAAATAGCGATCTCACCCAAAACGTTATTCTGATCATCGACCGCCGGAAAGGAGAGCACGTCGGTAGCGTAGTCTTTCTTACGAAACTGGCGGTTCAACCGCCGCAATTCTTCATCGTTGGTGATTAGACAGCAGAAGCTCCGCCCGCCCCCGACTTCCGATTCCAGCCTTTTGGCGAAGGCCCTTGCGCGCCGGCGTGCCAAGCCAGGTGTGGCCACTTGAAATAGCACGGTGGTCTGCCGGGTAGGCATGGCTAACTCAGTTCAGCGGAATCTCGGGGCCCTGCGGCTGCGCGCCAGGGGGAAGCGATTCCGGCAGCGGAGCCGAGGTCTCGCTCGCCGTCTCGCCCAGTTTCAAATCGAGCTGGCGCCCGATGCCGGTCAGCTCCTGATACCGCTCGTAAGCTTTGACGATGCGCTGCACCAGGCTGTGACGGACCACATCGCGATCGTCGAAATACACAAAGCTGATGCCTTCGATGCCGCGCAGGACGTCCACGGCGTTGGTCAGGCCGCTGCGCTTTCCCGATGGCAAATCGATCTGGGTGAGATCGCCCGTAACCACCATCTTGGAGTTGAAGCCCTGGCGTGTGAGCACCATCTTCATCTGTTCGGCGGTGCTGTTCTGGGCTTCATCCAGGATGATGAAGCTGTCATTCAGCGTGCGGCCGCGCATGAAGGCTATGGGCGCAACTTCAATCACCGATCGCTCCAGCAACTTCTCCACTTTGTCGCCCTCCAACATATCGTAGAGGGCGTCATAAAGAGGACGCAGATACGGGTCCACTTTTTCCTGCAGATTACCAGGCAGGAACCCGAGCCGCTCGCCTGCCTCCACTGCCGGACGGGTCAAAACAATGCGGCTCACGCGCTTGTTCAACAGCGCCGACACCGCCATGGCGACGGCCAGATAGGTTTTTCCAGTACCCGCCGGGCCCACTCCGAAGACCAGGTCGTGCCGCTCGATCGCCTCCACGTAGCGGCGCTGGTTTACGGTTTTGGGTGCCAGCGTTTTCTTCCCGAAGTTCCTCTGCCGCCCGCTGTGAACCAGGCTGCGGAGCGTCACCTCGGCGTCTTCGGTAACGACGCGGAAATAGCTGTTGAGATCGCCGTTGGTGAAGCTCTGGCCTTCCTTGACCAGCGCGACGTAGTCCTCTAGAATGCCGGCGGCCCGAATCACGTTCGCCTCGTCGCCCTCGATTTCGAGCGAATCATTCATCAAACTGGCGCTCACATTCAGGCCCTTTTCAAGAACTCGGATATTCTCGTCACGGGTTCCGAAAAGGGACTCAATACCGCGCGTGATCTGAACGCTTAATTTCATTCAATAGACGTGAGAGTTATTGCCATGAGGGAACAACAGCAGTGGCTGAGGTTCCAGGCGAGCAGTGACCGGCGGGACCAGGGACCTTCATCCGCGAGCGCGGAGGAAAAGCAAACATCTAAGCTTAGTATACCAAAGCACACGTGGCCCGGATTTGGCCAGATCGCCACTTATGGCGCCAAAGTCAACCCTTCGGCCGCCGCAGCGCCGCGAAGCCGGTCATCGAAACAGGCGAAACCCGTCCACTGAGCACTACTGCCGCTCCTCATCGATCATGTGGGCGATCGAAGCGCCGGGTTTCAGCCGGACGGGTTTCCACTGGCGCCGCAGTTTGTCGGCCCCAAGAGTGATGCTCCCGGCGGCAATCAGACGGGACAATTGAGCCAATTCATCGGATTGCCCAGGCTTCGCAAGCGGCCAGATCCAACGGGTCCCCTGCCGAACCAACATCAGGTAGCGGCCCAGGCGGTTCTTAAGGTTCCTGCTTGCCACAGTCAACACAGTAACTTCATCATAGCGGAAGTAACTACCTGGCTCCCCACACCCGAAGTGGCACTAAGCCTGCTAATAAGAAGCGAGTATGGATTCAGCTCTAGCGCTACACCGGCTCCATTTCGCATTCACCATCACCTTCCACTACTTGTTCCCACAGCTCACCATGGGTCTGGCGCTGCTGATCGTAATCTTGAAGACGCTCGCGCTCCGGACCGGTAATAAACATTACAGCCAGGCGGCGCGATTTTGGGTGAAGATCTTCGCTATTAACTTCGCGATGGGCGTCGTGACCGGTATTCCGATGGAATTCCAGTTTGGCACCAATTGGGCGCGTTTCTCCAGGAACGCCGGCGGCGTGATCGGCCAGACCCTGGCGATGGAAGGTGTCTTCTCCTTCTTTCTCGAATCGACCTTCCTGGGCCTGTTCGTCCTCGGAGAGAAATGGCTGACCCCCAAAATGCACTGGGTGTCGGCGTTTCTGGTTTTCCTGGGTTCGTGGCTTTCGGGATTCTTCATCATCGCCACCGACGCCTGGATGCAGCACCCCGTCGGATACAAACTCGGGCCGAACGGCCAGTTCATTCTGGACAGTTTCTGGGGGCTCATCCTGAATCCGTGGACGCTCTGGCAGTACTTGCACAACATGATTGCCGCGGTGGTGACCGCCAGCTTTGTCATGGCGTCGATCGGCGCGTTTTATCTGCTCACCAATCGCTTTGTGGAGCACGCGCGCATTTTCGTGAGAACCGGTGTGATCGCCGGGACGGTCGCAACCATCCTGATGATCTTCCCGACCGGCGATGGTCAGGGACGAATGGTCGCCGATCATCAGCCGGTCACCTTGGCTGCGATGGAGGGACTGTTTGAAACCAGCGCGGGCGCGCCGATCGTACTGGTGGGACAGCCCGACACCGACAACCTTAAATTAGACAATCCGATTACCGTTCCGAAGGCTCTGAGCTTCCTCACGTATCGCCGCTGGGAGGCGGAGGTGAAGGGGCTGAAAGACTTTCCACGTGACGACTGGCCCGATAACATCCCGCTGCTGTATTACAGCTATCACATCATGGTCGGACTCGGCACCCTTCTGATTTTGCTGATGCTGCTGTGCGCCTGGTCGCTCTGGCGCGGCCGGCTCTACCAGAATCGCGCGCTGCTCTGGCCCCTGCTGCTCGCTCTGCCATTCCCCTACATCGCGACCACCGCCGGCTGGATGACCGCCGAGCTAGGCCGCCAGCCGTGGCTGATCTACGGCGTCATGCGGACCGGCCAAGGTTTTTCCTCGCGCGTTTCGGCCGGGAACACGCTCTTTACGCTGTTGGGCTTCATGGGTTTGTACATGGTCCTCGGAATCCTGTTCCTGTTCCTGGTCCATCGCGAGATCGATCATGGACCCGCGCCGGAGCCAGCCGCGGAATTGGCAGGTGTCCAATGATCCAAATCGTCTGGTTTTGTTTAGTCGCGATCATGATCGCCGGCTACGTGGTGCTGGACGGCTTCGATCTCGGCGCCGGCATCATTCACCTGTTCGTCGCTCGCACCGAGCAGGAACGCCAGAACGTGCTGCACTCCATCGGTCCGGTGTGGGACGGCAACGAGGTCTGGCTGATCGCGGGGGGCGGAACACTCTACTTTGCATTTCCTGCGCTATATTCCGCCGCGTTCAGCGGATTCTACCTGGCGCTGATGATCGTGCTGTGGCTGCTGATTCTGAGGGGTATTTCGATCGAGCTGCGCAGCCACATCGAAAGCCCGATCTGGAAGCCGTTTTGGGACCTGATTTTCGGCGGATCGAGCGCTTTTCTCGCGTTGCTGTATGGCGCGGCGCTTGGCAACGTAGTGCGCGGCGTCCCGCTCGACTCCGACGGCTTCTTCTTCATTCCGCTGTGGACCAACTTCCAGCCCGGCCAGGACCCGGGCATCGTGGATTGGTACACACTGCTCATCGGCGCCGCAGCTTTCACCGCGTTGGCCCTGCACGGCTGCTATTGGGTGGTGTTGAAGACGAATGGCGATTTGCAGCAGCGGTCGCGCTACTTCGGACGTCGGTTCTGGTGGGCGGTGGTGGCCTTCACCGTAATCATCACCGTCGTCAGTTTTCGGCTCCAGCCCAACATCCTCAAGGAATTTTCTGAGCATGCCTGGGGCTACGTATTTCCGCTGCTCACGTTCGCGGGCCTCGCTGGGATGCGGATGTGGAGCGCGCGAGAGCTTGATCTGTACGCGTTTCTCAGCTCCTGTTTGTATCTGGTCGGGATGGTGACCAGTACCGTTTTCGGTGTGTTTCCGTATGTACTGCCGTCCAATAGCCCCCAGCCAGGGTTGACCGTCACCAACGCGGCCGCGGCCGAACACGGGTTATACGTAGGTCTGGCCTGGTGGATTCCAGGCATGGCGCTGGCGCTGCTTTATTCAGTTTTCGTGTACCGCCGCTTCGCCGGCAAAGTTGCAGGATAATAGCAGCAGGATCGTAGCTTTCCAAATGCGGCCGGTTTTACTAGCCCTGCTGATCGCTTCCACTGCGATGGGGCAGTACGTTATCGATCGCACCAGGGCAGAGAAGCTTTTGGCCGCGCATTCGGGCGACCGGCCGATGCATTGCGAAGTTACCCCGGTTCCAGCGCGACTAAGTTTCAGCTTTCGCTTTCAGACCGGCTATGTGGTGCGCATGCCCATGAAGCAGTACACCGGCCCGGGACGCCACTGGAACATTCTTATGCGAATCACGCCGGCGGGCAGCACCGAACTGTTTTACCTGGGCAGCTATACGAGATTCCGGAGTATTCCGAAGACCAACACGCAAGGCGAGTTCGGCGGCGTCTATCAGGTCGGCGAGGGACGCTACAACGTGGACTGGATGTTGGCTGACGACCAGAATCGCGTTTGCCGGAAAAGCTGGAAAGTGGAAGCCAAGCTGGCGGCGAATGAGCGCGGTTTGAAGCTGGGAATGGCGCCCAATACGGCTGGTCCCATCACCTTCCGGCGGTGGTCGCAGGTTAACTATGAAAGCGACGTCCGTCCCATCGGCCGTCTTACGGTGCTGCTGCATGCCGCGCCGTTGTATCCCCGCTCCCTCAGGTTCCGGGCGCAGGACCGTTTGCTGCTGATCAGCTCGCTGGCCTCACTGCTGGAAGCTTTGCCGGCGCGATCGGTGAAAGTGGTCGTCTTCAATCTGGATCAACAGAAGGAACTGTTTCGCCAGGATGACTTGACGCCCGACTCCTTCGACCAGGTCGCGCAATCCACCAGCAATTTGCAGCTTCAGGTGGTCGACTATCGCGTGCTCCAGAACCGGCGCGGCCACATCAGCCTTCTGGCCGACCTGTTCAAGCAGGAGCTGGAAGCCGCGGAGCCTCCCGACAAAGTCATCTTTCTGGGCCCAACCTCGCGCTTTTACGACAAGGTTCCCGACGCTTCACTCGACCAGCATTCCACTACCGCTCCACAGTTTTTTTATTTCCAGTACAAACCCTATTGGGGACGCGAAGCCGACTTTCCCGACTCGGTTGCGATGGCAATCAGGAAGGTGAAGGGCAAGACCATGCTGATCCATAGTCCGGATGAATTCGCGCGCGCGATCAAAGAGGTCGGTTCCGAGCCACGCGCATTGGCGATCGCCCCCTAAATCGTCTTCAACTTTTCGACCAGCCTCCAAATGTCGATAGCCGCTCCGAAGCGGTAAAAGTCGCGATTCACGCCTCGAGTAGTCAGTATCCTGGCGCCCGCCAGCACCGTCGGATCAAAAGCGACGGCTTGAAGGAATGGCGACAATGCCGGGTCGATACCGGAAGGCGGATCATTCAGTTTTGCGATCACTGTAACGAAAAAATGCAGGAAGTTGATTTTCTGGGAGGGGAAGGAAAAAAATCCATCCACGCGAATGGTCGGGACGAAGCCGGGCCGCGAGCCGGCGGCTTCCTGACCGAACAGCATATCGATGGTGCTGGGTGCGATGTTGAGCAGATGGTCGTTGCCGTCGAAGCAGAACGTTTTCCAGCGGAAGCCCGCGTAATATTGGCCCGGATACGATGAAAGGTTGGTGGGGCTAATAATCGCATAGTATTGCGGGGAGGAATCCGGCGACCGGATGTCTCTGTAGAGCGTGACCGGTGTTCCGTAGTCGAAGGCGGACGTGAGGCCCGCGGCAGCGATGGCATGAAATGCAAATCGTTCGCGCGTGCCGCCAATGCTGAAGTGCGCGTCGGCCGTCTCAGCCAGACGGTATTCCAGACCCCCTACCAACTCCACGGCCTGGGCGACATTGCTCAGCGTTGCATTCTGGATAACGCCGTCGATGGCCGGAATCGCGTTGGCGAGCGTGGTATCAAACTGCCGGGGCGCGCTGGTCAGCCGTAAATTCGACCAGAACCGGAGCCGGCGTCCGAAGAAACCGTCTTCAGCGGCGGACTGGGAATTATGGCGGTACGGAAAAGGGAAATCGACACCCAGATCGACGAACAAACGAAGAATGCGATTCGAGCCGGAGGCCTGCCCTTGCTCGACTCCGGCCATGGAATGCCAGACCATGCCCAGTGGACAGCCGACGGTGATATTGGCTTCTGAGTAATCGCTCGCGTCTGCTGGATTTTGGCCGCGAAACGTCCACACTTCCTGCTGGCAAACGGATGGCTCGACCGGCGTTTCGAGTTGGCTGCTGGGCCCGGGCAGAGAGTGCGAGTAAGCCACCGGAGCGGAAATGCTCCAATTGACGATCGACGCCGGCTGGGTGGCTAGGCTGATTAACTGATGCGGCGTCGCGCGATCAGGGACCGCTGAAATAAAGAACGATGACCAATCGAAGGTCTTGCTGACACCGCTGTGGCCGCCGGGCAATGTGATGGAGCCTTCGATCTCGCAGTGATGGACGCCGTTTCCGGCCGGCGGCGTCACCGTAACCGGGTTCCCAAAAGGCGCAACCGTACAAGTGCCCGCTATCACGTTCCAGCCCGGATTCGTACCCGCGGTTCCGCTGGCGATCAGAGTAGCGCTCTGTCCTGGCCCGAGACGCTGCCGGTCGGCGTCGATGGTGAAGGATGTCGCGGCCAGGGTGCACGTGACCGAGAGCGTAAGAGGGAAGAGCAGGAGTGTGCTCTGAATGGCCGCAGGCATAGCTTCATCCTAGGCCTGGGATTTTAGATCCTGACAATCGCGCGCGGGGCAGCGCGCCTTAACCGAATTGTTTGGTATGAGTTATCTCTCGCAAAGCTTTTTTCAATTATTGTGACCGAGGTGCGCAAAAGAGTCTAACCTAGACGGCATTTGATCCAGCAGCGCAACACTTCAGCAACGCTCCAGGCTTGTGCGATGCAGCCGCGCGGGGTGAAGGGCGGCTCGGCGTCGAAGATCTCGCTAATGGATCCAATGCAAGCGTTCATCAAATGCCGCTCGAAGCCATCGAGAAATTTGCCGGCGGTTTCGAATTCGCCCGGATGCACTTTGAGCCAGGCGTCGATAAACGGGCCGATGAGCCACGCCCAGACGGTGCCTTGGTGATAAGCGCCGTCGCGCAGACGGAGGTCGCCGTCGTACTTGGGCTTGTAGTCCTTGTTATCGGGCGATAGCGATCGCAGTCCAACCGGCGTGAGCAGCTTGGCGCGCGTGACCTCGACAACCGCGGCCCAGCGCGACTCATCGAGTACCGGATTTTTCAGAGAAATGGCGAACAACTGGTTGGGGCGGCAAGAAGGATCATCGCCGTCGGGGCCATCGACCACATCGAGGAGGTGCTGCAGCGGCTCCGACCAGAATCGCGCGTTGAAGGATTCGCGAGCTTTCTGGGCGTACGATCCAACGCGGGCGGCCTGCCCAGGTTCGTTCTCTTCGGCCAGCCAGCCTTCCAGCAGCCTCAGGGCGTTATACCAAAGGGCATTGATTTCGACCGCTTTCCCACGGCGCGGCGTGACCACCCAGTCATCCATTTTCGCGTCCATCCAGGTAAGCGCGAAGCCATCAGCGCCTTGCTTGAGCAAACCATCGCCAGGGTCGACACCGATGCCGAAGCCGGTCCCCCGCACGTGCCATTCAAAGATGTCGAGCAGCTTGGGCAAGGCCATGCGGAGCACGGAACGGTCTCTGCTGGTGGCGGTATAACGGTCGAGCGCGTGGAAGAACCACAGCGTGGCGTCGGCGGTGTGGTAAAGGCCGGCGGTCTGGCCTTCGGGGAAAAGGTTGGGGATGAGACCGTCGCGGATGTAGTGCGCGAAAGTGCGGAGAATCCAGGCCGCCTCGGCGTAGCGCCCAGTGGAGAGAGTCAGGCCCTCCAGGGAGATCATGGTGTCGCGGCCCCAGTCGGTGAACCAGTGGTATCCCGCGATGACCGTACGGACCTCGTCGCCAACGGCCCGCGCGCGCGTAGCGTCGACGATTCTTCCGGCCGGCGTGATCACGAACTGATCCGCGGCCCAAATCAATTCAGCGGAGGTAGGATTGTTCTTGACCAGGTCGTCGAGATCTTTACCCAGCTTCTCAGCGGCCATCGTCAGCATCCTGCTCTTTCGCTCCGACTCAGACTCGATAGCGGAGGATGGAGTGAGCGCATGCATTTTCTCCCATTGCTCGGAAGAAGCGATTAGCGTTGCGCCTGAGTCTTTGCGAAGATCGACGTGAAAAAAGCCGGGACTCCACAGATCGCCACGCCCGGGATAACCTCGGTTCCCCTCGATGCGATATGTCACCTGCTCGATGCGAATGCGATCCACCGTAAGCGCCGCATTCTGCCCCTGCAGAATGAGCCGGAGCGGCGGAAGATCGTTGCCGGCGGAAATCTCGTATCGATCATGTCCGACAGTCAATGTGTAGGAAGAATCCAGTTCCGCGCTTACAGGATCTTCGTGCGGCCGAAAATGAAAGGAGGGGCGCAGGACCAGGCGCACGCTTTCGTCGCCGGAGAGGAGGGAATAGTTGAGGAAAGCTGTGTTCTGGCCGTGCGGCATCACCAGTCGTTTTTCCAAAACGATCGCTCCGACTTCGTAACGCCAGATGGGACTGCCGGCCTCCAGCCGGAACTCGGCTAAATAATCCATAACGTCAAGCTTCACGGGGCCGCCGGCACGTTCTTCGCCGGCAAGTTGGACGAAGTTCCCGTCGGGCAGCTCGATACGCTCCACCAGGTCGTTCAACATCATGATGCGGCCAAACGGCGCCGGAAGGGCCGCTACCAGATAGCCGTGATAGCGGCGCGTGATGACGCCCGACAGAGTTCCGGAGGCGTATCCGCCCAGACCATTGGTGATCAGCCATTCGTAGTTCAGGCCGGCCTCGGCCGTGGCGTCCTGCTTGCCCGGCCACGGCAAACGGATGACAAGGTCGTTCATGGTCGGTTCGGCTCCGGCTTCAGCAGGACGGCCGCGTAGCCTGGGATTCGCCAGTTTTCTTCCGTATCGAGCGGCGCCGTACCAGTTCCGCCGTAGCAAGGATGTTCGCTCGACCACAACGTGGTCCATTCAGAATCGGCGGGCGGAGCGAGCAATGGCTCGGGTGCAGGATCGAGATGCAGGTCGCGGCCCAGGTTCACGAGCAGCAGCCGATCGTCGCCCTTTTCTCCGAAGAAACGGAGCAGGAAAGCTTCTGGAGCGAGAACCGCGCCGTCGACTCCGCGGTATTTCTGCGCATGCAACACAGGATCTTCGCGGCGCAGCTTCAGCAGGTCACGATGCAGCGCATACACGTGCCGATGGGTTTCGCGCTCGGAGTTATCAAGTTTGCAGCGTTCAAATGTCGCCATTGAAGCGGGATCGGCGAAATGCTCCGGCATTTCGGACGTTGCGAGGCTTTCAAATTGTGCCAGGAACTCGACACGGCCTTGGCGAATCATTTCCGAAAGACTTTCGTTTTGATCCGCGAAGTAAAGAAACGGACTGGAAGCCGCGAATTCCTGCCCTTGAAACAACATGGGAGTACCGGGAGCAAACAGCAGCAGGGCCGTCATGGCGCGGAGCTTACCGGGCGAGGCCAGCATATGGCAGCGAGATCCGTAGGCGGAGTTAGCGACTTGGTCGTGATTTTGAATGAAGGTGATCAGCGATGCCGGGTGCATGTCGAGTCCCGCGGAGCCGCGGCGCTTCTTCTGCCATTTGTAGCGCTGGCCTTGGTAGAGGTAGCCATACTTTACCGCGGAAATGAATTCTTGAGGAGTGCCGAGATAGTCGGTGTAATAGGCTTCGTTGTGCCCGGTCAGCGCGACCATGGCGGTGTGATGGAGGTCGTCGTTCCACAAACCGTCGAGTCCGTAGCCCCCTCGATCCGGAGGCTTCACAAGTTGCACCTGCTGCGGCTCGTTTTCAGCGATGAAGATGACGTTGCGCGGAGCGGCGCGCTTGCGAGCCTCCCGGGCCAAAGCGCGAAGGATGTGGTCTTCGGAGCAATCGTGGATGTCCTGCGTGGCATCGAGGCGCAGACCGTCGAGATGAAATTCGTCGATCCAGTAACAGGCGTTCGCGACGCAGAACTCTCGCACCGGAGCGGAGTCTGGGCCGTCGAAGTTAACAGCTGGCCCCCAGTCGGTCTTAATGTCCTCGGAAAAATATTGCGGCGCAAATTCGGGGAGGTAGTTGCCATCCGGGCCAAGGTGGTTGTAGACGACGTCCAGGATAACGCCGAGGCCGAGCGAATGGGCGCGATCGACAAACCGGCGAAAGTCGTCGGGAGCGCCGTAGAGGTGCGTGGGTGCGAACAACTGTACGCCATCGTAGCCCCAACCGAAGCGGCCTGGAAATTCGGCCACCGGCATCACTTCCAGAACGGTTGCGCCCAATTCGGCGAGTTGCGGCAAATGTTCCTGAGCGCTGCGCCACGTACCATCCTTCGTGAACGTGCCGATGTGCATTTCATAGATCACCTGACCGAGCAAGGCGACACCGCGCCACTTTTGGTCGGTCCATTGAAATGCCGAGGGGTCTACAACTTCCGATGGACCGTGCGGCCCCTCGGGTTGGAAACGGGAGACCGGATCGGGGCAAGCTTTCCCGCCGTCCAGCCTGAATCGATAGTGCGATCCGGCATACGCGCTGGTAACCACTCCCGAGAAATAGCCCGAGTCTTCGGATTCGAGACGAACGGGCGGGCCGCCGTCAACCATCACCTCGACTGTTTTCAGGATCGGCGCCCAGACCCGGAAGTCCACTCCGGAGTTCGTCAGCTCGGCTCCTACCGGACAGCGTCTCTTTTGCGGCGTCGGCCTCACTGGCGTTCCGGGCTCAGCAAGCGAGTGACATTTACAGGTTTGGCGTCTCGGGCGACGACCAGAGAAAGCGGAACCAGCTCGACTGGGCAACCAGGCTCGCAATCGCGCGTCCTCGGTACCAGCGCGGGATCATTGGTGTCTATGATGATCTCCCATTTGTCGGCGATTACAGGCTGGGGCATGTAAAACTGGATCGGCTCGTGATGACAGTTCAGCATGATCAGGAATGTGTCGTCCTTGACCGGTTCACCGGCGTCGTCCACGTCACCTAGCGTCTCGCCGTTGAGCATCAGGCCCAGGCATCGGACCCAGCCGAGTCCCCATTCCTCGTCCGACATCTCCTGGCCATCGGGCCGCACCCACACGATATCTTTCTCTTCAGTGCCCCGAATGGGGCGGCCCTGATAGAACTTGCGGCGGTGCAGATTGGGATGATCGCGGCGTATCTGGATCAGTTTCTGCGTGAAATCAAGCAGCGCGATCTTGCGGTCATCCAGATTCCAATCCAGCCAGGTCGTCTCATTGTCCTGGCAATAGGCGTTGTTGTTGCCGTTCTGCGTGCGGCTAATTTCGTCGCCGCCAAGGATCATCGGCACGCCTTGCGAGAACATCAGAGCCGCCAGGAAATTCCGTTTCTGGCGCTCGCGCCGTTCGATGATTTCCGGATCATCGGTGGGACCTTCGGCGCCCATGTTCCAGGAGTAATTGTCATTCGTGCCGTCGCGATTGTCTTCCTGATTGGCGTCGTTGTGCTTATCGTTGTAGCTCACCAGGTCATGCAGGGTGAAGCCGTCGTGAGCGGTCACGAAATTGATGCTGGCCGAAGGACGCCGGCCATCGCGGTCATATAGATCGCTCGATCCAGTGAGCCGATAGGCAAAATCCGACAGCTGGCCTTCGTCGCTTTTCCAATAGCGGCGCACGGTATCGCGATAACGGCCGTTCCACTCAGCCCAGCCGGCTGGGAAATTGCCGACCTGATACCCGCCGTCGCCGACGTCCCAGGGCTCCGCGATCAGCTTCACCTGCGAGATGACCGGATCCTGGTGAATGATGTCGAAGAAGGCCGAGAGGCGGTCGACATCGTGCAGCTCGCGCGCCAAGGTCGCTGCCAAATCGAAGCGGAAACCATCCACATGCATCTCCTCGATCCAGTAGCGCAGGCTGTCCATTATGAGCTTCAGAACCTGGGGATGACGGGCGTTCAAGCTGTTGCCAGTGCCGGTGTAATCCATGTAGTAGCGCGGCTGATCGTTGACTAGCCGGTAGTAGGTGGGATTGTCGACGCCGCGGAAGCTAAGCAGCGGGCCCATGTGATTGCCTTCGGCGGTGTGATTGTAAACGACGTCGAGAATCACCTCGATGCCTTCGGAGTGGAAGGCCTTGACCATGGTTTTGAACTCGGCCACCTGGCCGCCGCGATCGCCGGACCCGGAGTAGCGGGCATCAGGGCTGAAGAAATTGGTGGTGTTGTAGCCCCAATAGTTCGTGAGGCCCTTCTCGGCCAAGTGTTTGTCGGTGAGGAATGCGTGCACCGGCATGAGCTCCACGGCAGTGACGCCGAGCCGCTTCAGATACTGAATGGACGGTTTCGCAGCCAAGCCGGCGTAGGTGCCTCTGAGGGATTCAGGTAAATCGGGATGGCACTTCGTGAACCCCTTAACGTGGAGCTCGTAGATGACGGAATCGCTTAGAGGAATAGAGAGTGGCCGGTCTTGTTCCCAATCGAAGTACGGATTGACGACCACGCACTTCTGCATGCCGGCGGCGTCATCGTTTTCATCAAACGAAAGGTCGGCGTCACCGTTGCCGGGCTGATAGGGAAAGATAGCCGATGTCCAGTTCACCTGGCCGGAGAGGGCTTTCGCATAAGGATCGATCAAAAGTTTATTCGAATTAAATCGCAAGCCGTCATTGGGTTGGAACGGGCCGTGGATGCGGTAGCCGTACAATTGTCCCGGCTGGAGCCCGTGGATGTAGCCGTGCCACACGTAGGTGGTGCGTTCCGGCAGGCGGATCCGCGTTGTCTCCGGCGCGTCCGGCTGATCGAAAAGACAGAGCTCCACCCATTCGGCGTGCTGCGAGTAAATTGCGAAATTCGTGCCGGCGCCGTCCCAGGTTGCGCCCAGCGGGTACGGGCGCCCCGGCAAAATTTTAGTTGGCATATCTCGAACGGTAGACGCCGTAACATGCCAAGTGTGAACAACTGAGTTACGTGAGTGATGAACTAACGCGGCTGCCAAGCCCGATGCCGGATGGTGCAGTGCGCGGGTCGATCGGAATCAGAGCAGCCGATGGCCGGATAGGCGAAAAGGACTTCGCTTTTCGGTCGGTTTGGGTTTCGGCGCGCTCTCTGGCTCGTTGCTCGGCGTGAGCGCGTATATCATCTTCTGGAAACGTAAAACTGCGAATCTGCTCGTTGTCCGCGCGCGAAGTTAACAAAAGGCTGCACATCAGGGGAGCTTCCTGGAGCGGGATGCCGTGCTTGTGGAGCAAGCTCAAGTCGACTCCCACGCTAAATTCCGTCCGAGTTCTCCGGTCATCGCCGATCCCTTGGAACGAATAAAGGCGGACATTCTCGGTTTGACGAAAACCCGCCAGCACGAATTTCATGGTTCACCCTTTGTTTCGGACATCCATCCCAGACGATCCCCACATTCCGAAAACCCCCGATGTCCGACTGTGGGACTCCGAGCGCCTGCGATGGTTTCTAGGGGCATGCCGAATACCGGCATATACTGGTACTTCTACCAGCCTCAATTCGCGGCCGACACTCCACCCACGGTAGGCGATCCGGTGCCGCTGCATCCGGCCGCGCCATAGCGTAGGAACTTCTGAATCCGTTTAGCGGTGTCGACTTCCCCGGTATAAATGTTGCCCTTGCTGTCCACGCTCACCTGATGTAAATAATGGAATTCTCCAGCATTCCGGCCACTCCGTCCAAGCTGGCCCAGTTCCTGCAGGTTGCTTCTGTTCAGGATATAGATTGTCATGTTGGCGTTGTCTCCGACATAAAGACAGCTCTGCGCCTTGTCCGTGGAGAAGTTCATTGAAACAGCCGTTCCAATTATGTTGGTGTGCTCGCTGATAGATTGCTCGGCAACGAAACCGCATTTGCCGGCCTCGCCGGCCGGATTGCCACACGGCTTGCCCAGCGTGGGATCGTTCTTATCAAATACCTGAATGCGATCATTTCCGCGATCGCAAACATAAATCTTGCCGTCATTGGAGATTTTCACGCAATGCACGGGATTTCGGAAGAACGTTGGTTTTTTGTTGCCTTTGGAATAGTCAACCATCCATTCCCCAGCGGCCTTGGCGGCTGCGTCGTCGACAGGATTGTTTCCATAGGCTCCGAAATGGCCGATATATTTGCCGGTGTTGGCGTCAGCGATCAGAACACGGCGATTTCCGTAGCCGTCGGAAACGTACAGCCGGTTGGTTGCCGGATCGACCACCATGTCCGCCGCCTGATAGAGCACGGGCGTGCCATTAATGCCGCCGTTAGTATCGTTGCTGTTGGGTCCCTTGGGAGTTCCACCGATCCTCAGTTTGAAGTTGCCGTTCATATCAAATTTCAGTACAAAGCCGTCGCCGCCTTCCTTGTTCGTCGCCCAGGGAGGATCTCGCCGGCTCGCACCCCCTCGGCCATTGGGCGCCGCCGAATTTCCCGACAACCAGACGTTGTCGTTCTGGTCGATGTAAATACCGTGCTCACTGGTCGGCCAGATGCAGCCTGCCTCCGCCTTACATTTACCGCCGATGAAACCGGGATCCGATGGACCACCCCAGGCACGCAGGAGCTTGCCGTCGGTATCAAATTCCAGAACTGAAGGAGCAGCTTTGCAGCAATCTGACACGGGCCCCCACGCACGCTCTTGGCCGAGCCCGTTGACCGGCTTACCCTTGTCATCGGTGGCACCCGGTACCGGCCCTTCCAATCCAGCCTCGTCAGTTGACATAGTGCGCGGCCGATTGTAGACCCAGATGTGGTCATGCTGGTCGACATAGAGCCCGCCTATTTGGCCAAGAAGCCAGTTGTTTGGGAGGGGCTGCGGCCACGAAGGGTCGACTACGAAACCAGGGGTCTTGCCGGTGCTCGATGCATTGTACACACCCGTTTTCTTGGACAACCGGTCAAGAGAGCCCCCGTTCTTGAGGGCATTGATATCTGGGTCGGCGGCAATGGCCACGCTAGCCAGAGTCAAGATTATCGCAGGGAACGTGGCCGACACCTTACGGTGAATCATGATTTTCGTCTTCCTTTCAACAAGCTGCCCGCAGGACGGCGTTTGCGACTCATACGCCGGAGTACAATCGAGCGCACCGAATCAGCTCAGGCGAGTACCTCACAATTGGGTTGTCTTTATCATTGGGCTCGAACTCCATCGAAACATAACCTCTGTAGCCGGCATTCGCAAGTATGCCGAACAGTTTGGCCCAGTCGGCTGCTTCTCGATTGCCGTCTGGCGACGACATATCCGTTTTGATGTGCGTCGCGGCGGCGAATGGCGCGCAGCGCTCGACTTCTTTGTAGCCGTCTTTTCGAAAATTGCCGCAGTCGAGATTGATGCGGGCGAATGGGTGATCTGTTTTCTTCAGGATCGCCAGGAGCTGGCCGGAGGTCCGGGTCAATTCATCGTCATCTTCCAAGCCAAGTAGAATCCCTTTGGTTCCTGCGTAATCAAGAGCCGGCTTGTAGACTTCGACGGCCCAATCGACTGCCTGCACCTCCGTGGCGCCCTTGGGAATTCCGCCGGCGAAGACGCGCACATGTCCTGCACCCAGACGGTCGGCGATGTCAATCCACTTCTTTGCGAACGCGATTTCTTTCTGGCGTAGTTCGGGCGTTGGTTGCGCCATTTTCACAGGCGAGCCTACGCTATAGATGTACACGCCGTTCTGGTAAGCCGTCTTGCGAAGCGAGGCGAGCCACTGGCCGGTGGGATTCGCAGGGCTCTGGCGAACCATCTCGGAAATCTCCTGCGAGCGGATACCGGGCTTGAAATTTAGCAGTGGCGGCACCCAGTAGGACGTCAGGTCCATCCCTTCGAGGCCCAGATCTGCCGCCTGTCGCACGGCATCTTCGTAGGTCATCTTTCCGGTCTCCAGTTGGGGACGAAAAGACATCGCGACCACGCCCGGCCGCAGGCGGCCTTTGTACGACGGTTGCGGAGTTTGGGCTTGCGCCTGCACCACTCGTGCGGCGGCAGTCAACGCGGGCAAGGCTTTCAGGAGTTCGCGACGCTTCATAGGCTTCCTTTCAAAAAGACTTGCTTAGCCGAAATACCAGCGGCCAACCGTCCGCATAAATCAGTCTATCGCGCTTGAAGCACGCCCCAGCCGGTCTCCGGCGGGAAGTCTCCGGTGACGTCACCCGTCCTCAGTCTTCTGTGTGGGTCGAAAACCATATGTCCGGGTAAGGTCACTACACGTCCAAGTGCCTGAGTGAAAACTCCGACCCCGCCCCGGCTTCGCTGCGCTCGACGCGTCCTTCCGGCCGGCGATTACGTATCGATCCAGAACGCACTGGGTGTATAATTTTGCAAATCATCTCAGCCATGGGTTTTGCAACCGCACCTACTCCGATGAGAACGATTCGCGGCCTGCTGGTTTGTTGGTGGATATGTTGTCCAGCAGTTGCAGAGTCGATGCTGAATATATCGGAAGATCTTTTCCGACTCGGCATCGCTTCCACCAACATGGTCCCGAACCAGCCGAGTTTGGATGCCGGACCGCTGTTCTTTCAGGCGGTCCTGTACGCTCAGAACCACAATATTGGCGTTGTGATCGCCGATCCGGGCTCCTATTATTTTCTGAGCCTACAGAGTCCGCAGGTCCACATCGCTTGGGACAAACTCAGCAACCTGACCATCGATCTTCAGGGTTCCGACCTCTATTTCACGCATCCGCTGGTGGACGGGCTCCTTATTACAAACGCCACAAACGTGGTCCTCCAGAATTTCACCGCGGACTAGGCCCCCCTGCCCTTCACACAAGTCCTGTTCCGCGACGGTCCACGCATCGCGGTATAACACAGAGAGCGATTCTGCTTTTACAGATAACTGCACGTTATTTCTGCATGAACCTGCTAGAGGTTCCAGCTTCATACCCGTTTCAGTTCGGGCGTTGCTCGACTTGACTACGGGGCCTCTATCATATGACACGCTTCCCGGCGGCCGGCGAGGAGTCAAGCACAGTCAGCTTCACCAGGTCGTTATTCGCTTCCCGGCAGCAATGAATTCCCCTGGATTCTGCCGTTGTTCCGGAAGGGGCCGCTCCAGACGGAGCCAGCGCGCTGCCATCCGAAGGGACGTACCTTGCAGCAGGACCGATGTCAAAACAATGAAGAAAACGATATTGAAGTGCAAGTCTGCCTTCGGGAGTCCGGGCTGATAGGGGAATGTC
>Ga0210386_10001327_pt1 | contig 22133 bp, 19 predicted proteins | sample IncBWH32OmetaG_FD_160091 | JGI IMG/M metagenome (GOLD analysis project Ga0210386, IMG submission 160091) | Forest soil microbial communities from Barre Woods Harvard Forest LTER site, Petersham, Massachusetts, United States - Inc-BW-H-32-O ...
AAAAGCTCTTCGAGGTGCTCGTCGAGGAACTACGCCGTGTCGTAGAGTTTGATGGTATCGGGATTGCCCAATACGACGAAACAACGGACGCCATTGAATGGCACGTCTCCATCGATTGCGAAGAGCCCATTCCTGCTCTGAAAGACAAGTGCGCACAAAAAGAAACGATGACCTGTTGGGTGTTCCGCAATCAGCAGCCGCTCGTCATTCCTTTTGTGGAAGACGAAATTCGGTTCCCCGATACGATAGGGTTCCTGAAAAAGCACAAAATGCAATCGGTCTGCATGCTTCCCTTGACCACGGTGCATCGCCGAATCGGGAGCATATTTATAGCGAGTGAAATTCCGAATGCCTATGACCAGGATGAAGTGCGATTTCTTGGTCTGGTCGCGGACCAAATGGCTCTTGCGATCGACGATGCATTGAACTTTGAAGCCTCACGCACTGCTCAAGAGCAATTGAAACTTCTTCTGGCATTGACCAACAGTGTTGTTTCCACCTTAGATTTGCGGGAATTATTGCGAAGCGTTTCTGGAAACCTTCGCCGCGTGATGAGCTGTGATCTCGCTGGGGTTGGTGTGCCAGATCATGAAAGCGACAAGCACCTGCGTATTTATGCGCTGGACTTTCCCGACAGCAAAGGTTTTGTAAAGGAAGAACTCCAGATCCCGATCGAAGGAACTCCCCCGGGAACGGCCTTCCAGACCGGCGAACCCATCGTAGGAATGGTCAAGGATTTATGTAACATGATTTCGGATGCGCCCCCGCTCGTCGAAGGAATAAAAGCAGGATGTGTCCTGCCGCTGGTAAGCCGTGGACGGACTCACGGAGTCTTGCTTCTCGGACGCCGCGATGAAAAGTGCTTCAGCCGGGAAAACATGGAATTTCTGATGCAGGTGGCGGGTCAAGTGGCCATCGCCGTGGAGAATGCGCTCGCTTACAAAAAAATTGCCGAGCTGAAAGAGAAACTCACGCACGAGAAGCTCTATCTTGAAGATGAGATTCGCACGGAGTTGAATTTCGAGGAGATCATCGGGAAAAGCGCGGCATTGCGGGCCGTGCTCCAGCAAGTGGCTACCGTGGCGCCGACGGGTTCAACAGTTTTAATTTACGGGGAAACAGGAACGGGAAAGGAATTAATTGCCCGCGCCATCCACAACTTGAGTTCGCGCCAGTCGAACGCCTTCGTGAAACTGAATTGCGCCGCGATCCCCATGGGATTGCTCGAGAGCGAAATGTTCGGCCATGAAAAAGGATCGTTTACCGGCGCCATCGCGCAACGTATCGGCCGTTTCGAACTTGCTAACGGCGGTACGGTATTTCTCGATGAAGTCGGCGAGATTCCTCTGGAGTTGCAGCCAAAACTTCTCCGCGTGCTGCAGGAGCGCGAATTTGAACGGCTGGGGAGCACACGCACACTCAAGACGGACGCTCGGCTAATCGCGGCCACAAATCGCGATCTGTCTTCCATGGTGGATGAACAGACGTTTCGTTCGGATTTGTTTTATCGCTTGAATGTGTTTCCGGTTCGCGTGCCGTCCTTGCGAGAACGTCCGGAAGATATTCCGTTGCTGGTCCGGCATTTTGCCGAGCAGTGCGCCCGGCGCATGAATAAGAAGATCGAGACGATTTCCAGTGAAACGCTTAAGCAGATGCGGCAATACCACTGGCCGGGGAATATTCGAGAGCTTCAGAATGTAATCGAGCGCGCGGTGATCCTTTCGGTGGGCCCGGTCCTGAATGTTCCTTTAGGTGAAATCCAATCTCGACTCTCGCCAACGGCCGTGAATCGGGGCGGGAATGTGGACAAAAACAATCGGGCCACAACACGCAAGGGCATTCGCGGCGTCCTCGAAGAAACCGAACGCAAACACATCCTGAGCGTGCTGGAGCAGACGAACTGGGTTGTCGCCGGTCCTAAAGGCGCGGCGATTCGACTGGGAATGAAACGCTCCACACTTCAATTGCGCATGCGTAAACTGGGACTGTCCCGCGAAAACGCGCAGTTTGTCTCGTGATTTCCCTCCTCAATTAGATTTCGATCCCTCCAACTCGATTCCCACTTTTCGCACTGCCACGAAATTGGCAGATTGCCATAAAACTGGCAGTGCCATTGACAGTGTCAGTCCCTCTGCGTGATTTCTATTTTTCCTATCTCGTGCCATGTCTTGGCTTTCCGCGATTTCGTTTCCGAATTTGAAAATGGCATGGCGCGTGCAATTCAATCCGGTGAACGGAGTACCCAATGCTGAGAACAACGATTCTCGAAGAGTTGACTGAGCAACGATGGACGCTGCAAGGGCGGCTTTCCGGGCCGTGGGTTGCGCAACTCAAATCGAGTTGGCAGCAATCCAGTTGTAAAAGTGGAAAACGAAAATGCGTCGTGGACCTGAGCGGCGTGACCTTCGTGGACCTGGAAGGGGAACGCGTTATCGCAACAATGATGAACGATGGCGCGGAGGTTATCGCCTCAGGCGTATACACAAAGCACGTTTTGGAAATGCTCGAAAGACGCCGCCAGCGTTGGATCCGCAAATTGATGGGTTGTTTTTAGCGGCGACGTTCTCCGCCATGCTCATATTTTTTGTAAGCATGGCCATCGAGCTGAGAGAACAGGAGGACTTGTTCATGACGATGTTCGCTCTCGCGTTTGTATTGGGGATCGCTCTCTTCCTCATAGTGATGGGAGACGGAACTTGGCAATCGAAGTGAGCGGCCGGGCAAGACTAAATTTCGCGGTTGTCATACATAGATTCAAATCGGAGGGAAGTAGCAATGAATAAAAAGATGTTGGTTTCAGGGCTTCTTGGAGCAGTGCTTCTTATAGCATCGTCCGCCAAAGCGGCGGACGATGACGGATTCATGCGTCATGAGGTCGCTGTGCAAGGCACCGGATTCTTCACCAAGGATTCTACACAAAACGGAACACTCGAACACGCCACAAACACAGGTGGCGTGCTGGTGAACTACCGATTTCACATCAATGGCTGGCTCGCTGCCGAAGCAAGCTATGGCTACGATCGAAACACTCAAGAAAGTTTTGGTCCCGGCGGAAATTTCGGGATCCAGGCAAACGTTCACCAGGCGACGGGCGCAATGGTTGTTAACCTTCCCGTTTCCATTCACAGGGTGAGACCCTACGTTCTCGCAGGAGCCGGAGCGCTGGTATTCGCTCCTACGGATAATGCCGGAGGATTCATATCCGGTGCGGAGCGGCAGGCACGCGCGGCATTCGTGTACGGGGGAGGTCTTGACTACAAGCTTGTACGACATGTGGCGCTTCGATTGGAGTATCGCGGATTTGTCTACGACCGCCCTGACTTCGGAATTGCTGCTTTCAACTCGGGCCTAACCACGCACACCGCAGAACCGTCTGCCGGACTCGTGTTCCACTTCTAGCAAACACACCACCGAAATGGGGGCCAGCGTCTACGAATACCGAGGCGCTGGCCGGAAACCTTTACCCAGTTAATTGCAGCATTAAAACACAGTGAAAGCGTTGCAGAAATGCGCGCCGACGGGGGCCCTTCAATATGCATTTGCAAAACAAAGTCGCAGAGCCAGAAAAATTGAAAAGCGAAATCTTCAACGAAGATGCACTCCGCGAAGGTTTGCGTCTCGAAGAAATATTGCACCGCGCTCATCAGATCCATCGTTCTCGCGGCGGGTTGATTGGTTACGATCTCGAAGATTGGCTGCAAGCGGAACGGGAATTGATCGAGGAAATCAACCAGCATAATTCCTGATTGAAAAAACGGAATTCGAAACCGCACTCGCTGGAAATTCCTGCTCCTGATTTCAAATGTTTTGAGAAAAGCTAGCGGCCCGCTGCTTTTGCTGCGGACCGAGTGTCCCAGGTCGCGAAGCGCGTCTCGCCAAGTCGAGCGTTGTCGCCGGGGACTAACGTTTGCTCGCCTAGCTCCGCGCCGGCATATCGCGCGTGTGGGTCGGCGATGACTTCGCGGGGATCTTTCAGCGTTGCCAAGCGCCGCCGGACGAGATCATCAATGCGAAACTGTTCCGGTCCCCCGATTTCGACGATGCCATTTACCGGCGCGCCGGCCGCGACCCCGGCTACCCCGCTCGCCACATCGTCGGCTGCCATTGGCTGAAAAAGTACATGTGGCAAATGCACCTTGCCGCCGTCGACGGAAATGTCGGCAAGCCCTTTGAGAAACTCGAAGAACTGTGTCGCGCGCACGATGGAGTAGGGGATTGTAGACTCTCTTATCAGCTTCTCCTGAGCGATTTTGGCGCGGAAGTAACCGCTTTCGGACAGCCTGTCTGTTCCCACAACCGATAACGCAACGTGATGTCTTACCCTTGCGGCCGCTTCATGGGAGAGCAGATTGCGAGTTGATGATTCGAAGAACTTCAACACGGCTGCGTCTTCCCAGGAGGGAGAATTTGATACGTCGACGACGACCGAGGCACCTTTCAGCGCTTCGGCCAGTCCCTCACCTGTGATGGTGTTGACTCCCGAATTGGGTGATGCAGCTACCGCCTCGTGCCCTCGCTCTTGTAACTTGGGAACAAGTTTTGAGCCGATGAGTCCACTGCCGCCGATCACTACGATTTTCATAATTTCACCTTCCTTTCAATAGAGACTTTACAATACTGCCCGTCGTACCAACTAAAACTAGCAACTGCTGGATTGAGGGAATTGTGTTTTGCGGGAATTGCTTATCTTGCTCGGACTCTCCACGGAGCCATCCGGCTGAATGTCCCGTCTCGCACAATTAACGTGTGAAAAAGTACTGCTCCAAAATGGGCGAGGAACGTCAGGAACAAGAGGTAGGCGAGAACCGTGTGCGTTGTTCGTAGCATCGCGTACAACATGACGTTGTGCGGAAGAATGGGCGGAAGATGCACCGATCCAAACATCACGATCGGGTAGCGAGCCGCCGACAACATCCCCCAACCGACCAGCGGCTGCACGAAGAGTAGCGTATACAACAAGAGTTCGGACGCAGATGCGACGTACCGCTCCTGGGACGACATGGTGGGAGGAAAAGGAGGCAGTGTGGAGAAGCGGCGGTTCACAAAGCGAATTACGACCAGAATCAGAATGAGGATGCCCAATGGGCGATGAAGGGAAACGAGGCGATGGTAGTCTGAGATCGATGCGACCATGGCAATGCCAATTCCCAACATGGCCAGGACCAGCGCTGCCATAAGCCAGTGCAGGAATCTCATACTCGCAGTGAACTGCCGCCGCCCGGAGTCCATCTTGGCGCTCACTTTCGCACGTCGGAAGGGGAAATCGCGCTCGGTTCTTTCTTCTCGCCCGCCCTTCTTGTAAACGACTGGGAATAAACTGCCGATCGTGCACTCAGCAGAGGATCGTCGGAAGCCGCAATTCCATCCGGCAAAATCAACGGATCGAAATTAATGTCTCTTGCGGGACTGGTTGCTTCACTTTCAGCAGAATCAAGAGTTAAGGTTCCTACATCCACTCGCTCGCGCCCTTCAGGCCACGGAATGCTCGCGTCATCGGTTCGATCGCCGGTCTGCCCGAGAGTGACGATCAAATGCCATTGCAATGGGTGCTGACTGATGCTCGCGATCAACGCGTAAAAAAGGTAATTCTTGTCTCCCTGGGCCGGCCCAGGTGCACTCGCGGATTCGAACTGCTGTGCCGGCACCATCGACCATCGCACGGGGATTGACGCGCCACTCGCGTCGACGAAGCGGAAGGCATTGAGGGAGTTGAATGTGCTGTTATCGAAACCGGACGACTTTGCAAAGCCCTTGAGAATCTTGCCTGCCTGCACGGTCTCTGGGTGGTTCGCGAGAAACGCAGCCATTTTTTCCGGATCGGGTTTGTGCGTCTCCGGGTCAGGTTGTGATGCAACCAAGTTGTCGAAAAAGCCCTGCGGATTGTTGAATGGAAAGACAGGGAGATTGACCATCGCCGTCCTCCATTCTTCGCCATCGGGCAGCCTAAACTGAAGTCCCAAGCCGCGGACAGTGTCTGGAGCGTCGGCCTGATAGGGATTGCCGCCGGACAATGAGAAGCGGCCGATGACAGGTACGCGACCCATTCTAAAGACATCGGCTTTCGAGAGACGCGCTCCCTGGCCGTTGCTCTCGAAAAATCCGCTGACACCCAATCCCTTGGCGTGATTGAGGCGGAAACCGGAATGAATTCCGCCGACTTGCTCAAATTCGTCGGCGAACCGCGCAGGCGTCAATTCGTGTGGAGTAAGCCAGCCGCCTAAATAGAAGAATGTTCCCGCAACGCACAGAAGAATAATGCCGATGCCGCCCAACCTTATCACGTTGCTGCCTGTGGTTAGGTGCGCAGGGTGGAGATTCGCCGAAGGGATGGAGTCACTTGGCAATGACCTGCTCCAAGTGCCGCTGGAAATCGATCGATTTGGGGGCCCGCTTGATTTCCCGGCTAGCTTAGAACCTACACCCGGCTTTGACAAATCGCAATAGTTTCGTAATTATTTCCGGCGATGCTTCTTTGCGCGGCTTCTGAATCGACGGATCACGCAGAATTTGCCGCACTTCCTGATTTAAATCCTGGCAAACACGAAACCAATCAATCGGCATTGACGCATGGCACGGAATATTATCCAATCGTATTCGATCATAAATCTCAAATACGAAACGTTGGGCGAGCCGCCCGTCATTGGAGAGTAGAGTTATGAAGACAGGTACCAGTAGGTTCTCAAAGATTGCCGTGATCGCGCTTGCCTCGTGCCTCGCGGGAACTTTTTCCCTGGCGATGGCTCAGCAGCGTCCTGCAGGCGAGGTGGCGATTGGCAGCGCTGACATCGGCGGCACTGTGACTAGCGCGAACGGGCCTGAAGCTGGCGTGTGGGTTATCGCGCAAACGGCGGACTTGCCCACTAAATTTGCAAAAATGGTGGTCACGGATGATCGAGGCCGCTTCCTGATTCCGGAACTTCCCAAGGCAAAATATAGCGTGTGGGCGCGCGGATATGGCCTTGTCGATTCGCAAAAAGTGAATGCGACTCTCGGTCAGAACCTCAAATTGACTGCGACGATTGCGCCGACTGCCGCCGCAGCTGCTGAATTTTATCCCGGCGTGTACTGGTATTCGATGCTGCACATCCCGGACAAAACACAATTTCCAGGGACTGGGCAGAACGGGAACGGCATCTCGCCGCTCATGAAAACGCAGCAGGATTGGATCGATACGATCAAGAATTCCTGCCAATCCTGCCATGCTCTCGGCTCAATGGGCGTGCGCAGAATTCCCGCGGCATGGGGGCATTTCGACAATTCCGTGCAGGCCTGGAACAAACGGACGCAGGCTGGTCAGGCGCAGTCGAACATGGCGTTGACACTCGGCCAACTCGGCCGCAAGGAAGCCATCTCGCAGTTCGCCGACTGGACCGACCGCATCGCAGCAGGAGAGCTGCCCTCCGCGAAGCCGCAGCGTCCGCAAGGCGTTGAGCGCAACGTGGTCATCAGCATGTGGGAATGGGCGACGCCGAAGTCCTACCTGCACGATGAAATTTCCACCGACAAGCGCAATCCTCGTCTGAACGCCAATGGCCTGATCTACGGCTCGCCGGAAGAAAGCACGGACATGGTTCCCGTTCTCAATCCGATCACGAACGAAACGTGGCAGATCAAGCATCCCTTCCGCGATCCGAACACGCCGTCTTCGCTCGATTACACCCACGGCCACTCTGTGTATTGGGGCGACGAGCCGATTTGGGATGGCCACACGACCATTCACAATCCGAATTTCGACGAAGAGGGACGCGTTTGGTTCACCGCGCGAATCCGTGCTCCGGAGAACCCAGCCTACTGCAAGGCAGGCTCCGATCTTCCTTCTGCCAAAGTCGCGCCGCAGGATACTTCCGTCCGCCAGCTCTCCATGTACGACCCGAAAACAGGAAAATTTTCTCTGATCGACACCTGCTTCAGTACGCAGCATCTTTACTTCGGCCATGACGCGAACAACACGCTCTGGACCAGCGCGGGCGGGCCGGATAGCGGCGTGGTCGGCTGGCTGAACACGAAGATGTATCTGGAAACCGGCGACGCGAAAAAATCGCAGGGATGGACTCCGCTGATTATCGATACGAATGGCAATGGCAAGCGTGACGACTACGTAGAGGCCAATCAGCCCGTCGATCCCACAAAAGACAAACGCATCATGGCCGCATTTTATGGTGTTCAGCCGAGCCCGGTGGATGATTCTGTCTGGGGACAATCCATGGACGTTGGCTTTTCGCACACGAGCCAGCCCGGCTATGTCATTCGTCTAGTGCCCGGTTCCAATCCCACGGAAACCGCTCTCGCTGAAATCTACCAACCACCCGACATCGGATTCGGTCCACGCGGCATTGACCTTGACACGAACGGTGTCGTGTGGACCGCGCTTGCAAGCGGCCATCTCGCCAGCTTCGACCGCCGCAAATGCAAAGGCCCGCTGAATGGCCCCGGTGCGGAAACTGGAAAACTCTGCCCCGAAGGCTGGACACTGTACCAGTTCCCTGGGCCGCAATTCAAAGGCGTGACCGATCCTGGCAGCGCCGACCACGCCTATTTCGTCTGGGTCGATCGCTTCAACACTCTGGGTCTCGGCGCCAACGTGCCTATCGCGGAATCCAATGGCAACGAAGCCCTACTGGCGCTCGTGAACGGAAAATTTGTAAACATTCACATCCCATACCCGATGGGCTTTTTCAGCAAAAATGTGGATGGCCGCATCGACAATCCCGACGCTGGCTGGAAGGGCAAAGGCCTGTGGACCACAACAGGCACGCGCGCAGTCTTCCACAACGAAGGCGGCACGTCGGAGCGGCCCAAGCTGTACAAGCTTCAGGTGCGGCCAGATCCGCTGGCGCACTAGCTCGCGAACACGACGGTAGCCGGCGTCGATGTTGGCACGATGTCGACCGATTGGAATCCTGCTTCGGTGAGCCAGTTGCGGTAGTCGGACTGCCGGTAGGTGAAGCCGTCTTTCGTCACCACGAGCATTTGCGACGCGAACAGCAGTGCGAATGGATGGCCGGTGCGATCGTCGTTGAGGACAAAATCGTTGACCACTAGCGTGCCGCCGGGCTTCAGCGCTCTGCGGAATTTGCGGAAGTTCGCGATGTTTCCGGCTGGCGATTCCTGGTGCGCGATATGGGCATAGATCGCGTAGTTATATTTTTCGGTGCCGAAGTCTGTGGTGTGGAAATCGCCGTCAATCGTTTGGAAACGGTCCGCGACGCCGAAGGTTGAGACAAAGCCGCGGGCGATTTTGTTGACGTTGGGCCAATCGAGTTGATTGCCAGTGGCCTCTTTGTTCACGCCGAGCCACACTGCCGACCAGACTCCCGAGCCGCCTCCCACATCCAGCCACGACACGGCGCCCGCATTGGCGATGCCTAACCGCTCCGCTGCCATCTGTGCGACAGGAAAAGAAAGCGCGGCGATCGCGGGAACCAGAACGTGCCAGAACGGATTGTCCGCGACCTCGACCGTATTTCGCGCGCTCGGCAAACCGGTTTTCGCGGCCTCCGGCAGATTCTGCCAGGTCGCGAAATCCTGCAGAAATACTTCCGCCATGCCGCCGAGATAGCTGGGCTTGCCCTTCACGAGAAACGCGGAAGCGTCCGGACTGTTCTGATATCGTCCCTCCGACAAAGTGAGAAAGCCCAATCCCGTCAAGCCATCGAGCAGGGCCTGCGCGCCGCGAGTCGAGATTCCCGTTTTTTTCGCAACGGTCTCCGTGTCACCGGGATTTCCCTCCAGCGCAGTAAATATTCCGTGCTGACAAGCCGCGCCAAGAATGCTGGTCGCCCAGCCGCCCGTAATAATCTGCATGACTTTTTCGGGAGTAGGTCCGTTCATTGTTGTCTCCAATCTAGATTTTTAGAGGCCAAAGTATATCCGAGGGCTCGGAAAATTGTCTTGTTGTTTGCGAACGACATACTCGAATCAAATTTCGTCCGGGCCGCTCTTTAGCTGTACCTGCAGAGTCTGCAAATCGACGGCGCGTTCAGTGCGAGCAATTACGATCGTGGCCAGCGAGTTTCCTAAAACATTTACGGGGACGAAGGCGGACGACAGGAGACTATGAACTCCGAGGATGAGCCCGATGCTGGCGACGGGGATTGTACCGGTGGCGGAAAGCGTTGTGGCGAGTATGACGATGGCTGAGCCCGCAACGCCCGCGCCGCCTTTTGACGTAAACAACATCGTCGCGAGGAGCGCCAGCTGTTGGCCAATCGAAAGATGGATGCCAACTGCCTGAGCCAGGAATCCCGACGCTGTGGCCCAGTAGAGACACGTTCCGTCGTGGTTGAACGAGTAGCCGGTGGGCAACACTAGTGCGACGATGGATTCTTCGATGCCGAGGCGGCGCAGCTTGGCCATCACACTGGGGAAAACAGATTCGCCGGAACTTGTGCCGACAACGATCATCAATTCCGCGGCGATATAGCGAATCAATCGCAAAATATTTATGCCTGCAGCAAAAGCAATCGGCGTCAGAACAATCGCGACAAACAGCAGGCAGCACACGTAGAATTCTGAAACGAGTTTGCCGAGAGACAGCAGTGAAACCAATCCAAATTTTCCGACCGTAAATGCGATTGCTCCGAACGCGCCAATGGGCGCGAGATACATCGCGAATCCAATCATTTTAAATAAGACCTGCGTGACCGAGTGAATCGTGTCAACGAGCGGCTTGCCTTTTGCGCCCAGCGCGAGCAAACCGAAGGCGAACATCAAAGAGAAAAAAAGCACGGGAATTACTTCGCCGTCGGCGAAAGCTCCCACGGCGGTTGCAGGCACGAGGTTCAGCAAAAACTGGCCGAAGGTGATTGGTTTTGGCAGGGCCTTCACGCCAATATCGGCGAGCGTTTTAATATCCACGTGCATTCCCGCGCCGGGCGCCCAGAAATTCACGAGGACTAACGCGAGGACTAGGGCGATGGTCGTCACAATCTCAAAATAAATCAGCGATTTAATGGCGACGCGACCGACCTTCTTCGCTTCGCCCACACTCGCGATGCCGTGCACCACCGTGCAAAAAATAATCGGGGCAACGAGCATCCGCACAATTTTGATGAAAAGGTCGCCCAGCGGCTTCCACGAATCGGCGTGCTGAGGCCACGCGTGTCCGACGGTCACGCCGAGGATCATGGCAAACAAGATTTGAATGGAGAGATGCTTGTACCAGGCACGCGCGCGCGGCCGTGTCGCGGAAGCCGGGCTGGCGTCGGTTTCGTCCAGTTTTGTTTCTGGCGTTTGCATGTTGAATATTTAGACGAGCGAGCGCGTCACATCATTAAATAATTCATCAACCGAGAAGCGGCGAGGGATCAAACTCTGCCACTCGGCATATTGAATGATTGTTTCGAGCGATTTGCGCACGGCCTCAACTCCAAATCGCAACACCGCCGTTTCTTTTGCGGGCGCGGCCGCCGCGCTCTCCTTCAGCATGCGATAAATCTCCCGCACAACATCCGGCTGTGTCTGCGTGATCGATTCCTTGATTACCATCATATGGTTGATCGGAACGCCGCCGTGATTTTCTGCCCATCGTGCGGCAACTTCCGCGGCATTCGGAATCAGCGGCTTGAGCGGCGTGCCCTCGGGATTTTCGCTTCCGAAAATAGCCGCGTCGATTTCGCCATCGAGTAACATTTGAAGCAGTTGTTTGCCTTCCGGCGCGCGCCGCACCCATGGCGGATCGGCGTATTCCGCGACGTGCGGCTCTTCAAACGTGATCCACTGAATCGAGCGAAAGTCGACGCCGTAATCTTCTTGCAGAAACCCTCGAACCCACGCGCCCGTCGTTTGCGTGTAGGCGCGGACACCCACTTTCCTCCCATTCAGATCTCGTGGATCAAGGTGGCCGCGCTCCGGATTAAAAAAAATCGTGTGATGCTGGCCGCGCGCGACGACTACGGCTGGCATCAGCACGTACGGCTTGCCGTACGACTTGGCCTGCAAAAATGTGACGATCGCAAGCTCGCCCAAATCGAATTTCTGTTCGCGCACCAGGGGTTTGAAGCCCTTGTTCGCGGGTTTGATGTCCGCAAAAACAAAATTTACGAGCGGCGATTGCAGCTGCCCGCTTCTCAACGCGCTGATGTTCGGATGCGACGCCAAAAGAGTCTGAAGGGTCAACGGCAGCTGCGATGCAGGCATCGATTTCCTTCTACTTTCCGGCCAGCGCGGGATAAAGAGTGAGTGCCGTTTTTGAGAAGATCCAGTTGCGATCTTCCCCCGAAATTACAGACAACGCCGATTGGCAAACTTTCAGCAGTCCCGGGAGCGTTCCTTCCGATGCCGGATAGTTCGATCCCCATGCGATTCGCGAGGCTCCAAATTTCGATACGAGCAACGGGAAAAATGTCGCGTGAGTGGCCTTCCCATTTTGCGCTTCCGCGGCGGTGCGCGGTGTCAGCTTCAAATATAAATTCTTGAAATCCGCCAGTTTAAATACTTCGGAGGCCCCGGCATAAGGAGGGCCGTCGGATAGAGTCGGCTTGGCCAGATGATCCAGAATGACGCGGACTTTTGGAAACCGCTCCAACATGTGGACGAGCTGCGGAATCGCCTTCACCGTCATTTGCATGCACACGGGAATTCCGAGTTCGCCTGCGCATTCCCAGGCAGGGAAGGAGCGCGGATCGTCCACCCAGTCCGCCTGATTCGGCATCGTGCTGCCAGCCGTGAACAGTCGCAATCCTGTCAAGTTGCGGCCAATCCAATAGCGAATTTTTTCAGGTGCGTCGGGCGCAAGAATGTCCACGGAAAAAACGCCGGTGAAACGGTCCGGGTGCGCGGCTACGGCGTCTGCAATATACGAATTATCGTGACCGTAACAGGTGGAGGCCTGCACCAACGCCGATTTCGCGATGCCCGCCTGATCCATGGCGACAATCATCTGCTCCACGCTGACGGGTCGTTCGCGCGACCAGTCCGATTTGTGCCCGCCCACAGGGGCGTTCGGATAGTGCTCGGCATCGGTGCTGATTACGTGCGGATGGATGTCAATGGTCATGGCGCGATTCGACTGTCGTCTCCTTCAAATTTCAGGCAGCACACCCGACTCTCGCGATGCGGGGCGGGAGAAATCTCAGGAGTATTTTTTAATTTGCGCGCCACCGGAGGGGTAGGTTAGTCGAAGACAACACAGGCCGTCAATCCGCCATCCAGTTTTGAGCTGTCAAGTTTCCTCAAAGTTTAAGAGCCTTGATCAAGGCTCCGTAGGCGGAGCAAACTCGAGACACCAAGCAAAATGAAGGGCGGGAATGATACAGTTAGGGCGACCGGCGCTAAAGCCTTCTGGATTTTTGCTCGGAATTAAAGGACCGGAAAGATGGGAACAAGCCAAAAGAGCGCGATAACTTTTCCGTCCCGCACCAGGATAATTCACAGTAAGACGCCGGAATCTGCGGCCATGTTGGCAAACGTCAAACGAGCGATGGCGATTACCGCCAGAATTAACCGTTTGACGTTCGACGATGCGGACGAAATTCGCGCCTTGTTCAGCGAGCTTGTCGGCATAAAGGTGGACGAGAGTTTTTTGCTGATCCCTCCATTCTATACCGCCGGCGGTGACGAAATCCGCGTCGGGCATAATGTCTTCATAAATCAGAACTGCACTTTCTATGATCTCGGCGGACTCGACATCGCGGACGATGTGTTGATCGGGCCGAACGTGAGCATCATCACGGCGAGCCATCCTATTGAACCTTCGCAGCGACGCGCCGCCACAATCGGAAAGCCCATCGTGATTAAGAAAAACGTATGGATCGCATCTGGTGCGACCATCATTGGTGGCGTTACAGTAGGCGAAAACTCGGTCGTCGCTGCAGGTTCGGTAGTCACCAAGGACGTTCCTCCGAATATACTTGTCGGAGGAAATCCGGCGAGAGTGATTCGTTCCATTGCCGATTGAGGGGACTTCAGCAATGGACTGCAACTGGAACTTCATGCTGACCCGGAACCGGATGTTCAAACGCGGGAATGCCAAATTTGCGGGATCGGTCGAAAGACCGGCTGGTCAGTGAAATTTTATGCAAAACGACCACACGCTTTTTTATCCAAACACAATTACATCGTTCGCTGTATTAATTTGTTGCTCGTTCTCACCGATAAATAGAAGAGGGCGGAGGAGGATGGCCGGCCAGTTTTGAATTAATTGCCGTGCGTCCTGGGTTCTTGCGATTTCTGCATGCGGGGGGTACCTGTTGAAGTGCTCAAAAGCACGCGGCCACTCAAATAGCCTCAGCCTTCTGCTGCAAAAGATCGCTCTCCTGATTTTCATTTTCCCTTGGCTCCACGGAGTTTCGGCTCGCGCGACGGGACTCAAGCCGGAAACAGCTGCCGCATTTGACCGCTATGTTCGCATTACCGAATCCAAGATGGAGAGTGATTTACAGAGCAATCGATTTCTGGTCGTTGATCAATTACCTGACCCTCAATGCAAGGAAGCCTATGAACAACTTCATCGCGGCCAAATCTTTATCCAGGAAATGAACACTATGGACGGTCAGCTTCCCGTCCACATTCCCAATGGGCTGATTCATCATTGGGTCGGAGTGACTTTCATACCGAAAGCCACTCTCAAAGATGTGAACGCCGTTCTGCAGGATTACGCGAATGAACCCAAAATCTATCAACCGGAAATCCGCCGCTCGAAACTGATCGAGCAGAATGGAAATAGATCGAAGGTCTATCTTCAGTTTTTCAGCAAATCAATCATTACGGTTGTGCTGGATGGGTATTTCGACGTCACACTGATATCGATCGACAAAACGCACAGCGAAAGCATCTCGCACTCCACCCACATCGCCGAAGTTGTGAATTCCGGCAGCGCGGACGAGCATGAGCGCACCGACGGCGTCGATCACGGTTACCTGTGGCGCCTCAACAGCTACTGGCGGATTGAAGAGAAAGACGGCGGCGTCTACGTTCAAAACGAATCGATCACGCTGACTCGGACCGTTCCAGTGATGCTGGCATGGATTGCAAATCCATTGATTAAAAGCCTCCCTCGTGATGTACTCGCGCACATGCTGAACGATACGCAAGACGCCGTGCGCAAGAAATCAAGAAGTTCCATGGCTGCACCGCTCGAAGAAAAAGGGAATTAAAGGAGACGGGAATGAAACAAAACAAGACGGCGAAAACTGAAACCACGAGGCGCGCTTTTATTTCCAAGAGCGGCTTTCTGCTGGCTGGAACAGTATTGGCCTCTTCGGGTGCTGCGGAAGTGAAAGCCAAAGTTGCTAACTTTACTCCGCCGATTCCCGATCCGCAGCAGGATATCGCAGCGCTTCGCGCGGACCTAGCCACAGCGAATCACATTTTGTATGACCAGGGAGTAGTGGATGGCTACGGGCACGTCAGCGTGCGGCATCCCGGAAATCCAAATCATTTTTTAATTTCGCGATGGCTCGCGCCGGACATGGTTACGGAGAGCGACATCCTCGAAGTTGATTTCGATTGCAAGCCGGTGGGCGGCGATAAGCCGCGTCTATACAGCGAAGTTTTTATTCACGGCGAAATTTACCGGGCGCGTCCGGACGTCAAATCAATTGTGCACACGCACGCTCCCGCCGTAATTCTGATGGGCATTTCGGGGGAAACTCTGATGCCGATGTATCAAATGACGGGTTATATGGGTTCGGGCGTTCCGCTGTTCGATATTCGCCAGGCCGTAGGCATGACCAATATGCTCATCTCCGATCCTGTCCGGGCAAAAGCGCTGGTGCAGAAACTGGCGGATAAACCCGCGGTGCTAATGCGCGGGCATGGCGGCGTTGTGACGGGCGCAAGTCTAGCTCAGGCGGTTGGACGCAGCGTATACATGAGGGTGAACGCCGAGCTTCAAGTGCAAGTGCTCGGCAAGAAAATGACGTACCTTGCTCCGGAAGAAGCGAAACTTGCCGGCGATAACGATTACCCAAAGGATTGGGAAATGTGGAAACGGAAAGTCGCCGCGCAGCGCGGATAAAATAAGTTCAGAATTCTAAGATGAAATGGCTCTGTTGACATCCCACGGTTCCGCTGCCGATCTGCTGTAGCCCGCCTCTTCAGAGGCGGGGGTTTAGATGATGTCTTACTTAAAGTGTGAAATTGGGGCGGTGAAGTGTGGACCGCGGCATTTAACCCCCGGCAGGTATGCAGATTTGTCAATTTTGGCGTTAACTATCATCTGAACCCTCGCCTCTGAAGAGGCGAGCTTCAATCTTATTTCTGGGCTACGGCCTTTTCCGTTTCTTTTCGCAGGTGCACGAAGCCAACTTTTCCGTAAGGTTGCGCGCCGTACCAGATTCGCCCCTGCGCATCTTCAAACATGTCCCGCGTGCCGCGCTCGCCGTAAGGCGTCGGGTACTCGATCACCTTGCCGGTCTTGGGATCCAGCTTGCCAATCACATCCGTATACATCGACGCGTACCAAAGCTCGTCATTGTGATCGACACCAATGCCGTAGGGCGTTGCCATGGGCCCGGGTAATTTGAATTCTTTAAATTGCTGCGTCCTGGGATCGAACCGCGTGAGATTTCCGCCAAAATAGTCGCCGAACCAGATCATCCCCTGCGAATCGATTTTCAGGCGGCGTGGCCGCGTATCGGAATTCGGCGGCGTCCATTTCGTAACCTTGTTTGTCTTCACATCCACTTTGCCGATGCTGTGATGGTCCCTGGAATTAAATTCAGCGAACCAGACGTTTCCTTCCTGGTCGACCGCGATGCCATACGTGTCCGGAACTTCCGGAAAGAAAGTGTATTTCTTGGTTTCAATGTCGAACTTGCTGAGCGGTCGCCCTGAACTCCAGATATTTCCCTGCAAGTCAGCGACGGCGGTGTGCCTGCGCGGATCGCTGGTTTGATCTCCTGCCGTATAGCGCAGATTGGGCCACGGCGCATTGGGTTCCATTTCAGACGGCGGAGGGCCATCATACGGCTGGCGAAATACTTCAAATTTTTCCGTGCGCGTATCGAATCTGGCGAGAGCGTTTTGCTTTTCAATCGTGAGCCATACGTAGCCATCCGATGTGGGCAGAATTTCATGAATGAATGGGCGCGTCGCGTCCGGCAATCTCCACGTGTGCAGTTCGCCCGTTTCAGGATTCAATTTTGAAAGGCCGCCGCCCATTTCCATCCACATGTTTCCGTCCTTATCCTGCTTGCTGCTCCCCGGGCGGTCCTTCGGTTCTCCCGTCAACTGATAGTCGACATAAACAATGTTCAGCGCATCGTCGGAAAAATAATCGTGCTCTTGTTTTACCTTTTGATATTGCGGCAACTGAGCAGGGGAAGAAGGCGTTTCGGCATCCGGCCCGAAAACGGTTCCCAAATATTCGGATACTTGCGCCGCAACATTGGGAGATATCTCCGCGACGCCGACTTGCCGCATGTGGTCAATCGCTTCGAGCCAGCCTTCGCGGTCTCGCCCCATCGTGCCAATGCGGCTCATCGCGTGGCAGTTGAAGCATTCCTGCAAAACCACATCTTTTCCCTTCAGGTCAGGCAGCAGGATTCCCGCCTGATATTTCGTCAGCTGCGACCACTGCACAGAACCTTTCTTCATCGTAAAGCTGGCCGAGGTCGTTTTTCCGTCCTGCACGGCGATCTGCGTGAGGCGTGAAGGATCGCTTCGGAATCCGGTGGACGTTGCCCATAGTTCGTATGTCCCCGCGGGAAGATTGTCTGTGCGAAATTGCCCCTGATTATTTGTGAGGACCATCATGATCATTTTGGTTTTTACGTTTTGCGCGCGCACGAATGCCGCTCGAAATGGAGTGCCATCTTCGGCTTTTACTGTTCCCGAAATATCTCCGCCGGGCGCAGCGTAGCTCGAAATCGCAAAAGTAAGCAGGAAGGCCAATAAAACGAAGCTAAAAATCTTTTTCATAGCAATCTCCACGCACTGGATAAGACCGCCGCGCATTGGGGGAAGTATACAGCAATATAATACGCAGAAATCCAAAATCCGGATTGCTGATGGCGCATTTGAAAAATTGAATCGTTCCCGATGAATAATGGTCTGGTTTATGGAGTTACGTAAATCGGATTGGTGAACACCCAAAGTGTCCAGCGGCGCCAGCCTGTAACCCCAGGTTGGCGAAGGAAAACTTCGGTCCGGTAGCGTCCCGGTCCTGAAATAGGTTCGTCGATGGCCCGAGTCTCCTGCTCATCGATTTCGCGGCCATCTCGAAATATCTTGATCAGTGGAAGGCTTGAGCCGGAGGGAACCGAAATTTGCAGTCGCGCGCTTCCTGTCGAATGCAACACATCGCCCGGACCGCCGGATTCATTCGCAGTCGATATGCGGAACGAAAAGCCGTCAGAGGGGTACAGCGAGTCCAACCCGCAATAGGAATGGCCATTTCTAAGCGCGCCTACAAGTTCAGCGGAACTTGCCAGCGCGGGGTTACCGCCTCCCGCGTCCGGCGACATCAGCACGTGTTCACGCGCCACTTCCATGGAGGGCACGTACTGAGGGAATTTCCAATCTTTCCCAAATGCAAGACGTACCCGCGCGTGGGTGTCCGCGGCGCAAATTCCCGCGACCGGCCGCTGCTGCAGGAGTTCGTCCCACTTTGCAAAATTTTCTTCCGGCGTGCGCGCAAGTCGAACCAGCGCCAGTTGATTGTTCTCACTGTAAATAATCAAGGCGTTGATCAGGTCGAGAAAATTATTCTGACGCCATGTTGCGTCTTCATTCCAGATTTCTATGCCGTCGAAATCGGACGTATTCCAGTCTGTCCACGGCGTATGAGGATGATAGGGATGCGCAAGAACTCGAAAGGCCCCCACAGCCCCAGCCGCAGCAAGGAGTTCGCGATCGTTCCTTGTTTTTGGCTCTACCCACGATGGTGGAATTCCCAGCGCCAGAAAATGCCCGGCGGTTGTCCCAAGTTCTTCACCCGAAATGATGGGCAGATCCGGCGGATCTTCATCCAGATCGCTTTGGGTCACGGCGACGTTGTGGTCCGTAATTGCAACGAAGGTGAGATGCGCCTTTTCCGCGGCTGACATGACGTCGGCTACGGTTCCGCTGCCGTCGGACGCTCTGGTGTGCACATGGAGAACACCGACGCGTTCCGAGTGGATTTTATCCTCCGAAATTTGTGGAAGCTTGACCAGTAGGCCATCGGCTAGAATTCCCGCGACCATGAACGCGGCAGCGATGAAGAGTGTTAAGCACACTTTTACTTTACTCGATAGTACTAGGTTATGGATGTGTGCCTCCTTTGTCCGTTCAGCGGCTGACGGGCGGAATAATGCCTCGAATGGAACTGGCAGTTATAATGCCTGTTAAAAGTGTGAGCATCTAACGGTGCACTGTCAAGCGGCAATCAACACTGTTCTCAAAACGATATATAAGCAAAGGCGATATAAAATAACTGAAAATCATATGCGATGCGGGGAAATTCGCTTTCTGAAGCGATTAAATATTGTGTTAAAGTGAGGCACAAGCACGTAAAGGAGCGCCGATTGAATTCTTTTCCTCGGAGATACAAGGACGCAGCTATAGGTTTTTTTGCTTTGTTTGCCTGGCTGATTTTAAGCGTGAGCGCGGCGTGCGCACAAACCGCGAACGCCCCCACACCCTCTCCCGAAACCGCTGACAGACTTCCCGTGCGCGGCACCGAAATTGAAGTCTGGACCGGCGGCGGCGCTGATCCTATCGGGTCAAATGGCGTGACCCAGGGCAATAGTCAGTGGACTGCAGGCCTTCGCTATGGTTGGATCCTGACCGACGCGCACGGCCCTGGCTTTCTTCGTGGCCGGTTTGAATATGCTCTCGATGCGTTGCCCGTTGTAATGGTGTTTCAGCCTGGCGGCAAGTCTTATGGTTTCGGATTCGACCCGTGGATCATGAAATGGAATCTGGAACCGCATCATCGAATTTCCCCTTACATAGAACTTGGCGGTGGCGGGGTGATCAGCACTCAGGAAATTCCGAGGGGCGAATCCCATTTCAATTTCTCCCCGACCGGGGCGCTTGGCGTCAATATTCTGCGCGGAAAATATCACTGGAGCATCGATTTCCGGTATCTCCACTTCTCCGATGCGCAAATTACTAGTTTCAATCCCGGCACGGATACTTTCGGACTCCGCATCGGCTGGGGCGTATTCACTCCCAGTCATTAGAAATCCGCGCTGGCGATCGATTCAGTTTTCCGGGCTTGGGTACCGCCCTAAATGAAATACAAATCCGCTCGTCAGGCGCCAGTTATCCTGCGCCTCCGGGCTGTTAATAGGAAAATGCGTGGTGATCCAATCGAATCCGAGAAGCCTGGCGGAAACTCTGCCGCCCAGCCTTAGATCCAACCCCGTGCCGACAGCATAGGCCCATGTTGTATAAGTGGCCGTGGGAATTTTTGGGTATTCATTGTCCCGCCCATATGCGAGTCCGATCAAAAAATGAGCAAAAAGATCAACTCGCCTCATCCCGCGGAATGTCGCTTCCGGCCCAAACAAGGCAAGCAACTCTTTGCTGTTAACGTGCTGTGCCCCCGGAGCAGATGGAGCTATGTTTACGATATGATCGGCAAATTGCGCGTTGAACTGGCTGGTGATTTTAAAATAGCTGGTAAAAGATCTGTCCAGATCCACCTGCACACCGTTGCTTGGCAATTGCCCCTGTTTAGCGATTCCCGAGCCCGCCAGATCCTCTGAGTAGCCCCCATATAGGTCCCATTTGGGTAGACTCTGCGCCGAAGCCCTCGCTCCCGTCCCAATTAAAAGCAATATTGCAATCAGGATTTTACTCACTTCCAATTCACTCCTTTCAATGTAGTTACAAACGATTAAGCCCTCCGATATGACCTATCTTCCTGAGGCCACTTCAGTTCCAAAATCCTTTTCACCTTTCTGCATGTTTTTACTCGCTGATAAGATTGCGGCGAGGAGCTCTGCAAATTTGATGATATAACCCGCGTCATGACCACTCCATCCATGCATCCTGATCACAAACTAATGCATAATTTGTGGTCGAATAGCGTATCTTATTTCTTGACAGCAGACCTTACCCCGCAGTACAGAAGTGGCATTCTAAAATGCATCCAGCGCGAGTTCCCGTGTTTGATGGGAGGCGAAAACTTACCTTGAAAATCAGATCGAACATGGCTCTAGCACTCGCCTTTTCCTGCATTTTCATCGGCAGCTTTGCGCTATTAAGCGCCCAGAACAAGCCTTCTGCCGTGGCGCCAGGTGTCGCCAGGTTGAGCGAGGAAGCGACTCGTGGAGAAAATTTGTTCCTGCAGCGCTGCTCCATTTGTCATTTGCCCAGGAAACTTAAATTTGGATCTCCGCCCGTCGTTGGACCTAGTCTTAGCGGACAATTTAAGTCCGCCACGCCCGATCAAATGAAAGTCCTGCGAGGTTTTATCTTGAAGGGCGGACCGGATATGCCGGGATTTCAATATGGTCTTGATACGAACGAAGTGAATGATTTGATCGCGTACCTGAAGACGCTGTAGCCCGCCTCTTCAGGGGCGGGGGTTTAGATTCCTCGGCGGCAGGGTCGACGTGCGAACTCTAAACCCCGCCTCTAAAGAGACGGGCTACATCAGACCTGACGGTAATTAGGTAATTGAAGGACGTCAATAGAGTCAGGCAGCCTTTGATTTCATGGAGGAGCTTTTGCAGCGAAAAACCGCAACCTTATTTTTTGTGCTGGCGATTGCCGCGTTCGGATACGTTTTTCGTGCGCCATTCGCATTTTCGCAAACGGCGTCTCCTTCCGCCGTCCTTGCCGGGGCGGTCGATTCCAACGACGGAAAGCCGCTCGGGGGAATCGGCGTCTCAGCGCGCGGCGTAAATAATACTTTTACTACTACAGTCTATACCGACGACGCGGGACGTTATTTTTTTCCACCTATGGAAAGCGGCCCTTACAAAATTTGGGCGCAAGCCGTTGGCTTCGAGACATCCAAAGCGGACGCCACTCTTTCGGACGCAACAAAAAAGCAAGTCGACCTCAAGCTGGCGCCCCTTGCCGACTTCCATAAACAACTTTCCGGCACGGAGTGGGCCGAGAGCTTACCGGAAGATACGCCCGATGACCGCCGCATGAAAACCGTTTTCATCAATAATTGCAGCGGATGCCATCAAGTCAGTTTTTTATTGCAAAACAGGTTTGACGCCGCAGGGTGGGCCGCGGTCATTACACTG
>Ga0210386_10001329_pt1 | contig 22114 bp, 14 predicted proteins | sample IncBWH32OmetaG_FD_160091 | JGI IMG/M metagenome (GOLD analysis project Ga0210386, IMG submission 160091) | Forest soil microbial communities from Barre Woods Harvard Forest LTER site, Petersham, Massachusetts, United States - Inc-BW-H-32-O ...
GCAGGTTGCCGGCGAAGCTCTTCGTATCCTCGAGAACACGCAGCATACGAAATATCAGCACAACATCTTCATTGATGAAGCTACGGGAACCTATAACGTCGACTGTTCGGGCTTTGTCAGCTACATTCTTGGGCGAGTTGCTCCAGCTCATCTCGACCTTATTCCCACTCATGGCACCGAGTCGCGGCTGCTGGCACAGGATTATCACACCTTTTTTTTGTCGCTTCCGACCGAGGCCACCAATGGCTGGCAGCAGATTCTATATTTGCCTGACGTACAGCGCGGTGACTTGATCGCGTGGCCGTTACCACCCCCGAATCTCGACACCGGCCACGTTTTCGTCGTTGCTGCCGATCCGGTCCCAGTCGCCGACGACATTCTGGCTGTAATGGCTTACGATGCCAGCGATATTCTTCATTACGACGATTCACGAGGGAATGGCTCGGGACAATTCCGCACTGGCGTAGGTTCAGGCACGTTCCACATTCAAATCAATTCAGCCGGCATTCCTGTTGCCTTCCAGTTCGATCAATCTGATCCGCTCATCACCGGCAACATTGCCATCGGACGCATCGAGTTCTTTCGTGCGTGAAACGGCTGCAACCCGAAACTGAAGGAAATCCTACGGTAAGCCGAGAGGAGAAATTCCGGGCCCTGAAGAAGGAGAAACCCCATGACAACGGCCCTGCGTCAACAGCCCACTCCGGAGCGCTTCGTCAGCGCTATCAATGCCTATGAGCAGACCGAGGCAATGAAAGCAGCTATCGAGCTGGAAATCTTCACAGCCATCGCTGAAGGCAATATTACCGCCGCAACGATCGCAAAGCGTTGCGAGGGCACGGAACGTGGTGTGCGCACGTTGTGCAATTTCTTAACCATTCATGGCTTCTTGACCAAAGAAGGAGCACAGTACGCTCTGGCACCGGACTCAGCTCTATTTCTCAACGGGCATTCGCCTGCATATATCGGTGGTGTCATTGAGTTTCTGCTGAGCCCTCGCTTACGTGAAGGACACACCCGCCTGACTGAGGCTGTGCGCCGAGGCGGCACTGCGCTAGGCGAAGGAACGCTGGAGCCCGAAAATCCCGACTGGGTGAAGTTTGCGCAGGCCATGATGCCGCTGATGTATATGCCTGCCCAGATCATGGCTGCCGAACTCCACAAGGGCGGCGAGTCGCGCAAAGTTCTCGATATAGCTGCTGGTCACGGTATTTTCGGAATCGCCGTGGCCAAACAGAATCCCGCCGCACACATCTATGCAGCCGATTGGAAGAATGTGCTCGAAGTCGCAACGAAGAATGCGCAGGCAATGGGAGTTGCCGATCGCTACCACCTGCTACCGGGCAGCGCGTTCGAAATCGAATTTGGCGGCAGTTATGATTTGGCGTTGATCACGAACTTCCTGCACCATTTCGATCCGCCCACCTGCACCTCTTTCATGCGCAAGGTGTATGCCTCTCTAAAGCCAGGCGGTCGTGCCGCAATTGCAGAGTTCGTCCCAAATCCTGATCGCGTTGAACCGCCCACTGCGGCTGCCTTCAGTCTGATGATGCTGGCCACTACACCCGCCGGCGACGCTTATACGTTCGCTGAACTTGAAAGCATTTCTAAAAGTGCTGGTTTCGCACGAGTCGATCTTGCGCCCGCGGAGATCGGCCTCAATCGTCTGGTCATTGCGCACCAGTGAATTTGAGGGGGAGATATTCTAGCAGTTGTGAAATCTACTATTCTCCATCCTCCAACGGATTAAGAACGCGAAAGGCAGTCAGAAAAATGAACTTCGTCGGCCACGGGCAGATTTTGTGGCAACATAGATCGGGCAAAGTGAGAATGTCTTTGCACGTGCGGGTGAAATCGGCTGAGCAACTCGGCGGGAACAATACAGGAACAATCTGGGGAGGAGACCATCCCAAATGATCCCAAACAATCCTAAATCGTCGCCACTCTAACCTCTTTCATATCAATCAGGTCCGCTGATTCTAAGGCACTTAGGTCCATTGGTAGGGAGCCCTGAAAAGGCCGGCGTCGGCGGTTCGATCCCGTCTCTGGCACCATTTAGAATCAATAGTTTACAAGTATTCAATCATAAGCCGCCCGTTCGGGAGGCTTTCGCGCGTTTTGGCTAAATAACCTATTATGAATAACATGACACTTTTCAGGAACGGTCGTGTATTGGTCGTGCGCTACCCTTGCCGATAAAAGGCGCCCTTCCAAGTCTATGGGAATGTGATAGATGTGCATATATAAGAACAGTCGACGCCAGTCTTTTCCCAAGATCGCTCCTTATTCATTGACGCTTCAAACGAGGTGGAGAAGAGAGCGTCGTCTGTTTGCTCCGCAGTGACAGACATTTTCAAAAGCGCAGCAGCAGGCTCAACCCAGACTCATGGGGTGCGAGCCCGTATCGCTAACAGTGAAGTAAATTCGCCCGAAAAATTTCTCGACCGGGTACTAGCTACGCCAGAGGACCGTTAGGTCCTCTAAGTTAGCAATCTGTTCTTCGTCAGGCTCAAGGTGAATACCGTCCTCTTTGGATTCGATTCCTCGAGGAGGACACTACCACCATGCTCTTCAGCAATCCGACGAGCCAAGGTGAGTCCAAGGCCTGTTCCGTTGGGCTTTCCCATGGTTACAAACGGATCGAACAACGTCTCGCGGACAGAAGCAGGTATACCTGGACCATTGTCCAGTATCGTGATGTAGAGCCATTGTTCGACTTCGGCAAGGAAGACCTCTACCACAGGCATCTCTACTGAGCGCGTAGCGGCCTGGCAGGCATTGAGCAGTAAGTTATAGATGGCACTTTGAAGACTCATCGCATCGATGTCTGCTTCCGCTAGCGGAAACTTGCCGACTCTGATGGACACGTTCCGCCCGGAAGGATGAGATTTCACTGCAGCAATGGCTTTCTCGACAATTGTTGAAACTCGCTCATGCACGAGCGGCTTCCTCCGTCCGCTACACGCAAATTGCAACAGTGAATCTAGGCGCTCCGTCATTTCGAGCACGACCTCTTGAATTTCGCGCACAAGATCGGCCCGAACATGCGCTGAGATATCCGGGCACTCAAGGAATTCCGCGTTCGCATAGATCGTCGAGAGCGAGTGGCGCATATCGTGAGATATAGTGCACGTCATGTCGCTGAATATCGACACTGTCTCTGACTCTGTCAGTTGGTTTTGTGCGCGTCGTTTCGGTTCGTCTTGCAAAGCCAAACCAACACCCTTTGGAAACATCGTGATGTTGCCGCAATCTGAAATTGTGGGTTCTGTTTTGTGTAGTTGCACTGCTCCTCCTCGTGGTCCTGATGTCGTTGTTGGCCGCACGTTACAGCGGACTATTTCGCGGGGACCTTACCTGTCGATAATTGAAGCCAGAACATTTTTCAGGGTGAGCCTACCTTTGCGCGTATCTCCCTCAAACTCGATCCATCCTTCGTTGAAGCCGTCGAGCATTTGAATGCGTGGGGTCGGATTCTTCATCCCCTGGGAGAGAAACAGTGACTCCCACGTATCCCGAGGAACTGTCTCCATTCGTACTTGGCGGCCGAGCAGTTTTCCGATGATTTCAGCGGCTTGCTGGGGACTGACACGGGTCGGCCCTTCTAATTCAACGACGCGAAGCCCGACCCATGAATCGAGCATGAGTTCTGCAGCCGTACTGCCTACCTCCTCCGTGGCAACCATCGGGAACAGCCTATCGAGGGGCTGGAGAAAGCTTGGGACCACACCAGTTTCACGAGCTGGAGGAATGTCCCACGAAAAATTCTCCATATACCATGCAGGCCTAAGAAACGTGACGGGCATTGGAAGGGTGCTGAGTTCCTGCTCGAGGATTCGCAACTGCCCCAAGAGATTGGGGCGCGCCGATTGTGCTCCTATCGTAGAAAGACAGACGATCTTCGGCGGATTGGCTTCAAAGAGGGCTGAGCGGAAAGCGGAGATTGCCGCTCGACTCTCACGGAAATCGGGCGAGGGGTCGAAGTAGGCGGGAAGCATCACGAAAACACCTTCGGCATCATGGAACGCGGTCTCAAGCGACTTCGCTACATACATATCCGCTACTGCAATCTCACATCCTTGTTTTGCCCAAGAGCCTGCTTTGTTGGCGTCGCGAACGACAGTGCGAACTCCACAACCTTTTGCGAGCAATGCACTCATTTTCCAAAGCATTCAAGATGCAGGCTTCTTCGGGACTATGCGCGGTCTCCGTGGGTTCAGGTAACTTAACGCCGTCTCCATCAACACCGCCTTCAAGGCTGTACACATAATGTGAGCGTTTCTTCCGTGACAACATCAGCGCGGAATTGATCGCGATTCGAGTGAGCCACGAGGAGAAGGCGCTCCGTCCTTCAAATCTCCCGATATGGACATATGCCTTCAATAAGGTTTCCTGCAACGTGTCTTCAGCATCTGCAACGTCGCGAGTAATCCGTAGAATCGTCCGAAGAATTTGTTTTGAATGTCGGCGGCACAGCTCTGCGTATGCCTGATGGTCTCCGTCTTTGGCTGCCGCGACCAAGAAGATATCAGGGGTATCGGCCGTGATTCCAATAGGCGATCCTTTTGCGACATAAGCCAGCATGTGTGGAGTTTGGCCCGGGTCCACTCCTGCATAGGCTGACGAAGTTGATATATCCATCGAATGTGCTCCCGAGTGATTTATTAGTCATCACTTGCTAGAAGAGTCCGTCTGCAGCTCCCTCATCACGTCCCAGAGTTATATCGGTAGGTCCGTCCACTACAACTTGCGCATCCACTCGCGAATGAACCCCGGGCAATTTCTGAGTCCAACGCCCCTCGCATCGAGGATTGCAAGAAACTTGACCGCTTCGCGGTCTACAAGTGTTACTTCTCCCAAATCAAGAGCCACAGGATCTGTCTCTTTCGTAAGGAGGTCGTCGATCATGTTTATGTGCACTTCTTGAAGATGGCCGCTTATGAAAAGCTGAACTAAACGGTCGCGGTCGATCAGTCGAACGACTTTGCATGTCATCCCCCTCGCCTTTCGGGCAAGCATCGAGTGAATACTTGCACTTTCAAGGAGTGCACGTAGAACGCCATTTTGAAGTGATTGAAAATACAGGAGAATGGCGGCGCTGAGGCGGTGCGGATTTTGTGAAATTGAGGGAACCAAAGAATATGGCGAATTGTCTTGACGACTAGCCAAGCTTAAATCGGTTCTTGCGAATATTCAGCTTCTTGATGCGAGCTTCCAATGTTGCAGGGGGCAATCCAAGTGTCGCCGCCGCGCCTCTCGGCCCAGATATTCGCCCGCGGCTCTGTGTCAGAGCGGACACAATCATCTTCCGCTCGTGTTCAAAATCGTCATCACTCACGTCCTCGCGCGTCTGCCGCGTGCGCTTCGAACAAGGAATCGACGGCAGCCATGAGTTATCGACACAAAATATGTCGTCAGGGCTCAGAATCACCGATCTCTCAACGATATTTTGGAGTTCGCGGATATTGCCAGGCCAATCGTATGTTTCAAAGAAGTCGAGCGTGTGTTTATCAATGCTTTTGAATACCTTGCGTGCTTGATGTGCATATCGATGGAGGAAATATTCGAGCAGCATCGCAATATCCTCTCGACGTTCTCGAAGCGGCGGGACAGGGACCGGAAATACGTTCAAACGATAGAAGAGATCCGAGCGGAATGTTCCGTCTGTCTGCGCCACGTTTAGATCGCGATTCGTTGCGGCGACAATTCGAACGTCAATCTTTATCCGTTCTTTTCCTCCCACCCGCTCGAACTCTCTTTCTTGCAGAACCCTCAGGAGCGCGATTTGGGTATCCAATGGCAACTCGCCCACTTCATCCAGAAAGAGCGTGCCACCATTCGCCAGCTCGAAGCGACCTATACGGCGTTGGGTTGCGCCCGTGAATGCTCCCTTTTCATGACCGAACAATTCAGATGAAATCAGCGAAGGGGCGAGCGCGGCGCAATTTACGCTGACGAAGGCACGCTGAGCACGACGGGATCGTTTGTGAATCGCTCGGGCGATTAATTCCTTTCCAGTTCCCGTTTCCCCAGTGATGAGGACCGTAGAGTCTGTGGGCGCGACTTTTGCGACGCGGGCAAGGACCGTGCTCAATGCAGTCGACTCTCCCACAATCTCTTCAAACATGGAAGCGCGATCCACTTCCTCGCGGAGCGCAACATTCTCGTTTTGGAGGCGCTGTTCAGCCGCCTTACGGTCGTCGATGTCGGTTGCGGTCGCGTACCAGCGGATAATCCGGCCTTGCTCGTCTTTCAGCGGATTATACCGAATGAGGAACCAACGATATTTGCCATCTTTTCCGAGTACCCGCTGTTCGGTCTCGAACGGAACACCCTTTAGTAGCCCGTTTTGCCGAACGTTTCGGACCCTCTCCGCGTCATCGGGATGAATGACGCGATCGCGGAAACTTTCCGCCTGCACCTCCTCAAGCGACAACCCCATGTAGTCGAGCGTTCCCCGATTTAAATAGACCGCCTGGCCTTCGGGACTATAGACGATGATCAGTTGCGGGATCGCATCGGTAATGTGGCGAAGTTCTCGTTCATCTTGACGCCTCCTCCCTTCTGCCTGTTTTGCCGTGGTGACGTCCGTCACGACGCCCACAAGTTCAAGGTTCCCGGAAGAGGTTGTCGCCACGCGGGCGGAAGAGTGGATGTGCTTGACTGAACCGTTCGGCATCAGCAAGCGGTATTCAAGACGAAAGTCGGCTCTTATCTCAAACGCTTGTGCGACGGCCTTCTGCACGCGATCTCTGTCGTCGGGATGAACTCGGACAAGTACCATCTCGAACGTAGGATTTGCCGTTCGATCATATTCAAAGATACTGTAGGTTTCCGCTGACCAGGAGATTTCTCCATCGGCAATACTCCAGGCGAAACAGCCAGTGTGGCTTAGGCTCTCCGCAATAGACAGGAAAGTTACATTGCGTTGTAGCTCCAAATAGAGGTCAGCGTTCTCCAGCGATATCGGGGCGAGCGGAGCCAGCGACTCCGACACTTTGGTTCGGTTCGCGGTCAGCGCGGATGGCGATGGGTGTTTCTCCAGATGGATCTCATCAAGTTCGTCGACAAGTTTCGTTTGTTTGGCGTTGAGCATGGAATCGATCCGATCATTGATCCGAATTGAAATCGTCTACTGAGGAGAAATTGGCTCCGCCTTCGTTTTAGTTGGAATGTGGAACAACCTCCACTGCGCATACTCCCACAGGGTTGAGTTCTATCCCTTTCTTGAAGGGGTGAAACGTAGCGTGCGGGAATTCAGATATTGATAAGGTTTCTGCCAAACATGCAGGCGTCGATGGACAGAGAGCCCGTTCCCAGAAACGCGAGAGCGATGCCTTGCGTTGCAAGGAGGATGGTGACTGCGGGTGAGCATAGCCTGTGAGAACGATCCCTATCTCACTCAACGCCACAATCGCACCGGCAACGGCGTCCACAAACCGAGGAGCAGAAAAACACCTGCGATCACAGCGACTATATGCAGCGAAATTGGTTCACGCTGCAGTGCCCCCATCCAAGCGAGAATGCCATCTTGCGTCAAAGTGGCTACGATGCCTAGTCGTAGCAGAAGTAGCGCTCTGCCTGGCCACCCGCAAGGAAACATGGTAAAAAGGCGTTGCAATACTCCCCTTTATGTCAAACATTCAGACGGTAAACGCTAGTAGAGGATCTTCCGAAGATGACGTCTTCGAGCGCCTGGAACTTGAGCGAATTTGAATTGGATTGCGAGTATCGATTCACGGCAGCAAGACTACGGGAGGGCTTTCATCCCGTACATGCCTCAGTCAGGACCACAGCCTTCGCCATAAGATTCTTACTCAATCCGGAAAGTGAAGCATATCGCCAGCACTTCGAGATTCAAGAAGATTAAACATTGCGCCCTCGGCTCTCGAAAACGTAAGCGAGGATAACTTTACCGAAGCGCTACAATTTGGAGGGGTAAATCGACATAAGGAAGCTGGGGCCTCCTTTCAGTTAACCTTTCTTCTATAGTATTGATTCTGCATAATTTATATACTCAGGCTGTCAGCCGGAAATCTGGACCAAGCGAGTTCTATTCATGTCAGGGCCGAAACGATACCGATCTTTCGGGGAGGCGCATTTACCTCTGTTTCCATCCCGAGCCAGACGCTCCTAGGGCATCCTAGGCACCAGCGATGGCGCGCCCTGGATTTTCGGCGGCAACGAAACCCTACGTCTGGCAACGAAACCCTACGTCTAAGGTCCCCGGGGCGATCATGAGGCGGTGCCTCGTAGCTCGTCACTCTCGATGTTCGAGGACGGGAGTGCTGCGTTATGGCTTGCCCTTGATCCGAAGAATTATTCAGGTCCGACGGATTTTTCCAGGTTTCAGCAAGGACAGTTGATTAATGTTATCGGTTCCAAACATCCGTTGCCTGGTGGCGTAATCCTGAAGGAGGTTCGCGGGATCAAGAGGGCGGCATCTGGTTGTTCGACCTCAATCAAGGTCTTTTCCGTCCAGCCGATGGCACGCTCACAAGAATCGCAAACGCATTGGAACTCGAGCCTAACTATAGGGTTCTGTACGCAGATCGAGAGGGCCGGATCTGGGTCGGCCAACCCGGCCAAGTGGCACTCTACGGTCACCGAAAGTCTCAAATATTTGGGACGAGCGATGGTGTTCCACCGGGGAGGGTTTGGACGATCTTTCATGAGCACGCCGGTAGCATCGTAGCATCTGGGTGGGCGGTGAGAGCAGTCCGAGCAAGTTCGACAATGACCGTTTCCGCACGCTCTCCCAATCCAACGGACTTCCCGCTGAGTCCATCTTCTCCATGGCTGAAGACGACGACGGTTACTGGTGGATTGCCACCGATGTGGAGTTCTGAGAGTTCCAGTCGGCGCCGATCGCCAATTAGATGGTGTCATGTAGGCGTTGCGTGCTGCTTAGTCTTTCGTGCCGGCCTCGGTTGAGTCTGCGAATTCACCTTCCCTTTACTTCGAAAGGTATCGTCAACTCCGAATGGTCACCACTGATGGTGGTTGCCGTAATGGTCATTTTGTATTTGCCAGGCGGGGACTGAACCCGGCCGTTATCTGTAAAGAAGTCCGTTGAAATGGTGAGGCTATCTTCCTGTGAAAGCGTACTGGAGAAATCGACAGCAGAAGGTGCTAGTGTGCAAGAAGCAGTCGTGGGCTCAACTGAGCACGAAACATGAACCCGGCCTGAATAGGTCTTAGCGCGCAAAGTAACGATGCTTGCCTCGGAAGAACCTGCAATCACTTGCACGGGTTGCCACTTAATATCCGGCGGGGGTACGGTCGGATTCCTGTAGACCCGAACGTAATCAACCACCAGATCCGATGGATTCGGCGTTGTCGCTTGAGGATTGCCGGCCCAATCACCTCCAACTGCCAAATTCAACACCATATCGAAGGAATGGTCGAATACCCATCTGCCGCCCAACGGCAGGTCGCTCGAGTTGCGTACGAAGAAGACGTTCGATGGGTCTTCGAAATAGAACTGGATCATACCAGGCGACCAAATCATGCCGTAAGTGTGAAAGCCGTCGTCGACACGACTGCTATTGGGTAGTTTGAAGTCACTCCACAGCGCGTTGCCGCCATAATACGCGGGACCATGCAGTGTTGAACGAAAAACAAAAGGGCCAAGTCCATTGTTTAGACCGTTAATAGAAACGTTTTCCGCTATGGTTGCCGAGCCAGAGTCGGGCCAGCCTTTGGAGAGGAAATTTGAACCGATCATCCAGAAGGTGGGCCACAACCCGATCCCGACAGGCATCTTCATGCGGACTTCAATGCGCCCATACTGAAATTCTTTGAGTCCAAGAGTCGTCATACGGGCCGATGTCCATGAACCGTCAGATCTCCGTTCTGCGCGAAGGACGAGATGTCCATTGCCATCGAGAAATGCGTTCGGATGGCGAAAGTCGCACACAGGTGGATTGGCTCCCCGCGGTGAACAATATGTCTGGGTCTCGTGAGTTCCCCATCCTTGATTTCCCAGCTCTTCTCGACTACCAGTAACAAATGTCCATTTTGACGGGTCAGGAGCTTGCCCCGAAGCCCCATCGAACTGGTCTTCCCAGACTGGGTCGCCCCACGCGGCTGCCTGAGAAACCGTCCTTTCGGGCTCTCCCGCATGCTTACCGGAAATGTAGCCGGCGAAATAAATCCCAACGACAAGGAATAGACCAAGGACAATCCACAGAGGTTTTCTGAGATTGACCCTACTGGAATTCGACAGGGCTTCCTTCGCAGTTTCGGGCAAATGTTGCGATTCCTCTGCCGAATACTCGTGCCCGTCCTCTCTGTTGACCTGCGGTTCGCGAGCGGATGAGGGAGACAAGTCTCGCCGCGTAAACAAGGGGACGTAGCGACCTCGTGGTAGAACAATCTGCAGCTCGTGATCTTTCCAGTCGGACTGGTAAAGATGATCCAGCTTCTTCCGCAAAGAGCTTGCAGTCACCCGCACAATTGGATCGATATTTGAATCGAAGTTCACTTCCTTGCGGCCTAGAGCCTCCACCGCGATTGAGTATTCGCGGATTTCCTCAGACCGGCCCTCAAAATACAAGCCGCAAATAAAGGTGAGAAAACGAACTGCGGCGGAAGAACGAGAGATCTCGGGATGGCTAAGAACGCGCTCGAGTTCGAGGCGTTCTTCCCGGAATCGGTCCGGAACGGGTCGAGTTTGTTCATGTTCAGCCGGACTCCCTACCCCGTTTGACAATTTATCCCCCCACATAGCCGCTTAGGTCGTCCTGTAGGCAAATCCAAGTAGCGGTCGAGCCCAAGGATGCTTCCCGACCAGATGTTGCCCTCCCAGTCTTCGAACAGGGTCAAGACGTAATTTTCCGTCTTGAGTTTGCGTGATGGCGGCGATATTAGCCGGAGTTCCTTCCTTCTCCGTCCATGCGGCATGAACGAACTGAGTGATAGCCTTCTGTGGATCGAGCGCAAACGCAGTTGTGGCAAACGGCCACACGGCAAACAAACCGATGCCCAGCCGAACGAAGCGCGATGCGCACCACCGGCGTGTTCCGGAGATGTGAGGTGCAATCGCGGGTTCAAGCAATTGCAGGTTCATCGCGAGCGCAGCAACCGGTCTCCCTCACACATCCCGCTGACAGGATGCGCTGGCTATTCCTCCTTCTCCGTTCTAATAGGTATATCCTTAGGAGCTATATCAAAGGAATTGCAAAGTGGTAATGGTTGCTATGCGTTCAACGCAAGTTTTCCGCGAAATAGCCAGGATTGTTCGACTGTCGCCTACGATCTGAGCCTCTCCGCTGCTGTCCGCACGATCCCCCGTAGCCATTCGTGTCGAGGATCAGTATTGACACGCGGATGCCATACCATCAGAATGTGGAAACCCCGCAACTCCGATGGCGCACGAACAATGCGCAAATGAGGGTTACTTTTCACGATTGAGCGCATTCCGCTGGTCAGCGTAAGAACAAGCGATGATGTCTGGAGGCAATGTAACGCGACATTGAAGTACGACAGCCTTATACGCGACTTTCGCTTCTTACCGATTGCGGCCAATTGTTTATCTGGGATGTTTTGTACGTTCGACAGCGTTGACACAATAAGATGCTCGGCTTCGAGATATTGTTTCAGAGTCAAGCGGTCACCAAAGCCGCTGTCACGAGCTACCGCGCAGATCCACTCTTCGCGGTACAGCCTCTCTGAGAGTAGGTGGGAGGGTAAAAGGCCATCATCAATCTGGAAAGCCATATCAAGCTGTCCATGCTCAAGCATGTCTGTGGTCCCAAGTTGCCATGACAAAACGTCCAGGCAAATTACGAACTCTGGCTTCATACTGTTTCGTAGCACATGGGGAAGCAACGCTGAGCAAACATTGTCAGGTCCCGAAAGGCGAAAGGTGTTCGGCTCCCGAGCGGGGTTGAAGACGTTTGGAACGACGAGCCGTTCCATGTTGGGCAAGAGTTGATTCAACTCGTCTAGGAGTTTCCTTCCTCTAAGGGTCAGTTCAAAACCGTTCGGAGAACGGACCAATAGATCGTCCAGAAACATCAATCGTGCACGCTTCAGCGCTCTACTGACGGCCGGCTGGCTGAGACGCAACTTCGTCGCGGCCGCAGTGATGCTCTTCTCCTCTGCAATGACTGCAAAGGTGACAAAAAGATTAAGGTCAACCTGTCGGAGTGCCTGTAACCGCATATTACACATAAGCATACTGCACAACCTCCCATACACTTAGCGCATATGCCCTCTCTATCGGGGTGCGCTTGCTGTTTTGAGCCAAGCGCAAATCCCGTCACAGAGAAAACCGGGACTATTGTTCGCGGTTGTGAGGTCGTTTGTGTCACAGCGAAGTCGGGATGGAAGTTCCACGCCCGTGGCGCGAGAACAAAAATCCAGCAGGCGATCCTGGGTACTGATGTCGCGTGCGGCGGGGAGCGGACGCCGCGCCGTTTGAGCACTTCCAACAGCGATGGCCGCTGCTGTCAACGCGCATAACACAACGACGACTTTGCATCCGTTCCGGACTAACATTTCATTTACTCTCGATGGCGAACAAACGCCGTGACTCAGTGTTCCGGTGTCCGTTTTGCTGCTACCTATACATCTGACGCAACCAGTATTGGAGAATCGTCATGACCCGTATGCATTTTGCTCATGACCGCTCATCGCAATCAAGTCTGAATGTTCGCCGGACGCGCCCCAAACATTCAACCTGCACAGCAAGAGAATCCACAGTATTCGCCGTTTCCGTGAGTTTCACAGAACTTGCTGCACCGTTCGGCACGCCTCTTCTTTTCTTTTCAACCATTTCACATTGGCATTTTGCGTGCATTTCTAACGGGGTGAGTGTAGCGCGAAGCAGGAGTGAAGTTGCCCGCAGGCACAGAAGGAGACGTCCGGTGGAGCGACGCCACCGAGCAAAGCGAGGCCTATGTGGATTGTCAAAATCGCCCTGAACCGTCCCTACACCTTCATAGTGTTGGCTCTGCTCATCCTCATCATGAGCCCGGTTGTGATTCTGCGGACACCGACCGACATCTTTCCTAGTATCAATATTCCTGTGGTAGCGGTGGCCTGGACCTATACCGGTCTCAACCCTGAGGAGATGGAGGGGCGGGTTACCACTGTCTATGAGCGTCTTCTTACGACGTTAGTCGATAACATCGAGCACATCGAGTCCACGACCGTAAACGGCACTTCGATCGTAAAGATCTATCTTCAGCCGAATGCCAGTATTGACCGTGCGAATGCGGAGATTACAGCCGCCTCACAGACGATTCTCAGACAATTGCCTCCCGGGTCGCTGCCTCCCTTGATCGTTAACTACAACGCTTCCACCGTACCCATTCTGCAACTCAGTCTCTCCGGAAATGGTCTGACCGAGCCTCAGTTGAACGACCTTGCGCTGAACTTTCTGCGTACGCAGCTGGTCACTGTTCCTGGCGCTGCGGTTCCGTTTCCTTACGGAGGCAAAACGCGTCAGGTGATGGTGAATCTCAACCCACAACTGATGCAGGCCAAGGGGCTTTCGCCCAGCGACGTGCTGACGGAGCTTGGCAGTGAGCAGCTCATCTTGCCGGGCGGCACAGCCAAGATAGGTCAGTTCGAGTATGACGTTGACGTCAACGCAGACCTCAAGAATGTGTCGGAATTCAACGGACTTCCGATCAAGAGGGTGGGCAATACCATCATCTATCTTCGCGATGTAGCCACGGTAAGCGATGGTTTTGCGCCGCAGACGAATATCGTTCGGCAGGATGGCAAACGCGGCGCCCTGGTCACCGTTCTCAAGGCCGGGGACGCATCCACCATCGATGTCGTCAAAGGTGTGCGGCAGCTCCTTCCAAGAGTCGCTCAAACCCTTCCTCCTGCACTCAGGATTCAGCCCCTTGCCGATCAATCCATCTTCGTGCGCGGATCGATCAATGGGGTGGTTCGTGAGGCTGTTATCGCCGCCGCGCTTACCGGTCTGATGATTCTCATCTTCCTGGGCAGCACCTTAATCATCGCCATCTCCATCCCGTTATCCATTCTGACTTCGGTTATCGTATTGGGCTTTCTGCACCAAACCATCAACACTATGACGCTGGGAGGACTGGCGCTCGCCGTCGGCATTCTTGTCGACGATGCGACGGTAACCATCGAAAACATCGAACGGCACCTGGAAGAGGGCGCTGAACTGCACGAAGGTATCCTGGAAGGCGCATCGCAGATCGCCACTCCTGCTCTTGTTTCGACGATGTGCATCTGTATCGTCTTTTTGCCGATGTTCTTTCTGAGCGGGGTCGCGGGATACCTCTTTGCCCCACTCGCCGAAGCGGTCATCTTCGCCATGATCGCTTCCTATATTTTGTCTCGCACGCTGGTGCCTACCCTGGCGATGTATCTATTAAACGCGCACAATCATGGCGGCGCGCCTTCTCGTAATGTCTTCGCCCGCTTTCAAAGAGGTTTTGAGTGGCTCTTTGAGAAAATTCGCTCGTCCTACTCCTCTCTGCTGACACAGCTTGTTTCGGTTCGGCTCGCCTTCGTTCCATGCTTTCTTGTTGTCTGTCTCTTAGCGTTCGCTCTGGTTCCATTTCTTGGCCAGAATTTTTTTCCGGATACGGATAACGGCCAGTTTATTTTGCACGTGCGCGCGAAGACAGGAACCCGTATTGAAGAAAACGCGCGGTTGGTGGATTTGGTTGAGGGCAGCATTCGCCAAGCGATCCCATCCTCCGAAATGGATAATATCCTCGATACGATTGGTCTTCCCTACAGCAACATCAACTATATCTATAGCCACTCAGGGCTGACCGGAGCAGCGGATTCAGACGTCCTGGTCTCACTCAAAGAGAAGCACCACGCTACCGCCGATTATGTCCGCGCTCTTCGTGACAAACTGCCACAGGAGTATCCCGGGGCCACGTTCTACTTCCTCCCCGCCGACATTGCCACCCAGACTTTGAACTTCGGGTTGCCGGCACCGATCGATATCCAGATCGACGGTGCGGACATCACGGCAAATGCCCAGGTTGCCGACAAGATGCTCAAAGAGCTCAGCCATGTCCGTGGAATCGCCGATCTGCGCATTCAACAGCAGGGTGATTATCCAAAACTTCACATTAATGTCGATCGCACGAAGGCATTTGAAGCCGGATATACGGAGCAGGACGTAGCCGACAGCACGCTGGTCTCATTGAGTGGAAGCTTCCAGGTGACGCCCATGTTCTATCTCAACCCGAAGAACGGGGTGCAATACAACCTGGTGACTCAAACGCCTCAATACGACATTCAGTCTGGCCAGGATTTGCAGAATATTCCGTTGACCGCCGCCAATCAAAGGCAGCCTGGGATTCTTGCTAACGTCGCGTCGATCCAACGGACCAGTGAGCCGGTCTCTATCAACCACTACAACATTCGGCGCGTAGTCGACATCTATGCGTCGGTTCAGGGCAGGGATTTGGGTGCCGTGGGACGTGAGGTGAGCAGCATCGTCGACGCTAACCGCAAACTACTTCCGCGCGGCAGCTTCGTCACCCTTCGCGGTCAATACGGTACGATGCGGACCTCCTACATCGGATTGATTGGCGGCCTGGCATTCGCAATCGTTCTGGTCTACCTGCTGATCGTCGTGAACTTCCAATCCTGGCTCGACCCATTCATCATCATTACCGCATTGCCCGCGGCCCTTGCCGGAATCGTCTTGTTTCTTTTCGTCACGCATACGACTCTCAGCGTCCCCGCGTTGATGGGAGCCATTATGTGCATGGGCGTAGCAACGGCTAATAGCATCCTGGTTGTTTCCTTTGCCAAGGAACGGCTGCTGCATCACGGCGATGCCGTGACCGCTGCGCTTGAAGCCGGTACAACCCGTTTTCGCCCGGTCATCATGACGGCACTGGCGATGATCATCGGCATGATTCCGATGGCGCTGGGGCTGGGTGACGGCGGTGAACAGAATGCACCCCTGGGAAGAGCTGTGATCGGAGGACTCCTTTGCGCAACCGTCGCCACTCTGATTTTTGTCCCTTCAGTTTTTGCTCTCCTGCACGGCCAGTCTGGACATGCCGATGCGCAACCGGCCGGGAAAGCAGACGATGTGCCACTCCACGCATAGTCGTGTCCATAGCCACGGAGGCAAGCGATGAGCAACACTGAACTCGATTCGAATCAATCTTCACAAGACAGTTCCGGCCAACTCCCCCCGGCCGAGAGACAGCCGCTATCCCGCTCTCTGTTTGTAGGATTGGGCGTTGCGGCCCTGTTGCTTGGCGTAGTTATCTACTTAGGCATTCACCAGCGTGCAATGGCGGCAAGCAATCTTGGAGCTGCAACGGAACGCGCTGCCATTGCGGCTGTAAACGTGGTAGAGCCCAATTCTGGAACTGCTCTCCAGGAGCTTGTTCTACCGGGCACCACGCAAGCGTTCATCGATACCCCAATCTTTGCTCGTACCAGTGGCTATCTCAAACAGTGGTATTTCGACATCGGCGCCCACGTAGAGCAGGGTCAGTTGCTCGCCGTGATCGAAACTCCTGAGCTGGACCAGCAACTGGGCCAGGCACAGGCAAATTTGAAAACCGCGCAGGCAAACGAGAAACTCGCTGAGATCACGGCGACACGCTGGCAGAACCTGCTCAAAACAGACAGCGTTTCCAAACAGGAGACCGACCAGGCAGTTCAGGATCTGAGCGCGAGACAAGCGACTGTGGAGTCGATGATTGCCGACGTTCAACGTTTGGAACAATTGCAATCCTATGAGAAGGTATACGCTCCTTTTTCAGGCGTGATCACGGCGAGAAATACAGACATCGGCGCACTCATTAACGCCGGGGCTGGCGGTTCCCAGTGGATGGCGACGGTGCCGCAGGAACTGTTTCATATGGCGGCTGTGAATCGCCTGCGCATCTTTGTCTCTGTACCGGAAGTTGACTCCGCGGCGGCGCAGAATGGCGCCAAAGCACCGCTGACACTGGATGAATTCCCTGGAGAAACATTTCAGGGAACGATTGTGCGCAACTCCGACGCGATCGATCTCAACTCAAGAACATTGAACGTGGAAGTTGATATTGACAATCACGGTGGGCGAATCAAGCCAGGCGCCTATGTCTTCGTGCATCTCAAGCTGCCCGACAATTCAGAGAAAGCAACCTCCTCGCTAATCATCCCCGCAAACACTCTGCTGTTCCGGTCGGAGGGACTTTCTGTTGCAGTTGTTCGAGGTGATCATGCTGAACTGGTGCCGATAACGATTGGGCGTGACTACGGCTCGACTGTCGAGGTGATCAACGGACTCAAGCCAGCGGATCAGGTCATCGTCAATCCCTCGGACTCGCTCACCACCGGAACCCCGGTTCGAATCGATGCCCCACAAGAAGGAGGTTCGAAATGAAAACAAGGCTGATTCCATTTCTGCTGTCGATCGTAACGATCCTTCTTGGTGGCTGCATGATCGGACCGAACTATGTGAAAGCGTCAACGCCTATGGCGCCGTCCTTCAAAGAGGAGGCCCCCAATTTGTCTCAGGCGAATGACGGTTGGAAGCCTGCTCAGCCGGGCGATCAAACACCGCGAGGAAACTGGTGGGAGATTTACGGCGATCCTCAGTTGAATACGTTAGAAGCGCAGATCGATTCGGCGAATCAGACACTGAAGATTGCGGAAGCGAACTACCGCGAGGCGCGCACTGCCATTCGCTTCAATCGTGCAGCCGAAGCGCCGACCATCGGAGTTGCACCGGGCATTTCCGCGGTGCGTGACTCTGCGAACCAGCCCTACTTTCCAGCGGGTCTTGCTAACAACGGAGAGGGCGATTTTACGCTTCCGGTCGATATGTCGTGGGAGATTGATCTTTGGGGCCGTATCCGGCGCAGCGTCACCGCAGCGAGGGAACAGACTCAGGCAAGCGCGGCAGACATGGCCGCAACGCACTTGAGCCTACAGGCGGAGCTGGCATACGACTATTTCGAGCTGCGCAGTGCCGACGCAGAAAAAAAACTGCTCGATGACACGGTGCAGGCCTATAGCAAAGCGTTGGGGCTTACCGACAACAGGTTCGAAGGCGGGGCTGCACCCAAATCGGATGTGGCGCAAGCTCGCACGCAATTGAAGGATGCCCAGGTTCTTGATACAGACATCATGGTCCAACGCGCTCAGTACGAGCATGCGATCGCTATCCTGATCGGCAAGCCACCTGCAGAATTCAGCCTGGCTCCCAGCCCCATCGATCTCCAAACGCCAGCGATTCCTACGATTCCACAAGTAGTGCCGTCTCAGTTGTTGGAGCGCCGACCTGACATAGCAGCTAGCGAACGGCGAATGGCTGCTGCCAATGAACAAATCGGTATTGCTCAGGCTGCTTACTATCCCGCGTTGAACCTAAGTGCCCTGGCAGGATTCGAGGGGACCTCGGCCCTCAACTGGTTTAACTGGCCTAGCCGCTTCTGGGCAGTCGGTCCGAGCTTCTCCGAAACACTGTTCGATGCTGGCCGGCGGCGCGCGACGAAAGAGTCAGCTGTCGCCGCCTATGATGGGAACGTTGCGAATTACCGCCAGACAACTCTTACAGCTTTTCAGCAAGTGGAGGATAATCTCGCCGTCCTGCGCATTCTCGCAGGAGAATCGCAACAGCAGCGCGACGCGACCGCTGCGGCCGAAGAAACCCTTCATTTATTTATGAACCGCTACGCTGGGGGCGTAGATACCTATCTTCAGGTCGTGACGTCACAGACGACTGCTCTTAGCAACGAACGGAATGACATCGATATCCGGCGCAGACAGCTAGACGCCAGCGTCCTCCTCATCAAGGCCCTCGGCGGAGACTGGAACGTCAACAAGCTGCCTAAGGTCTAAGAGAGTGCCGCTCATCGTGCGAGAAGGTACCGGTGTCAGTCTCGCGATCTCTCAAAACTGAGGAGCAACGGTATGTCAGATGAACTGGGGAGTGTAAACCCGCACACGCCCAATATCCAGCGGGGCTCGATAACAGGTGTACACCTTGCAATCATCATGGTGGCTACGGCCATGATTGCTGCCGATCGCTACTATTGTCAGCCGCTATTGGGAGAGATGAGCAGAACCCTCCACCTCACACCGTCCGTGATCGGACTGGTGCCGACTCTCACGCAAGCCGGGATTGCCTTTGGGTTGTTGCTATTAGTGCCGCTGGGTGACACGGTGGAGCTTCGCAGACTTATTTTATTTCTTCTATTCGCGCTAGGTTGTGCATTGGCTATTACTGCCGCCGCTACGAATGCGGCGATGCTGTTCACTGGCTCTCTGATGATCGGCGTGTTCGCATCCGTATCCCAACTGCTGGTAGGTCTGGCAGCTACGCTCGCCGAACCATCGCGACGTGGGCAAGTCGTTGGTACCGTGACGGCTGGCCTGCTGATCGGAGTGCTTTCGGCGCGAACTGTTGCGGGTCTCGTTGGCGGTGCATTTGGGTGGCGCGTGATGTATTTGGCGGCGGCAGCCGGGATGGCCGGTTTAACGATTGTCATGGCTCTTGTACTGCCGCCGAGCCGGCCCACACTTGCGATTGCCTATCCGCAACTCGTCAGGTCACTCATCGCTCTGGTACGCGAGCAGCGCGAGTTGCGTGAGGCGTCGGTGTTAGGGGCACTGGCGTTTGCCGCGATGAACGCATTCTGGACTACTCTGATATTTTTTATTGCTGGGCCACCGTATCACTACGGAGCAACCGCGGCCGGAGTGTTAGGCTTGGCGGGAATCGCGGGCGCTCTCGGTGCTCCAATCATCGGCCGCATTTCAGACCGCAGGGGGCCGCGACTTGCCGACTTGATTGCGTTGACACTAGGCCTGATTGCGTTTGCCTTGCTGCTTGTTGCTGGTCGTCACCTCGCCGGATTGATTGGTGGAATCTTACTGCTCGACCTCGCTACTCAAGCCAACTTAGTTTCCAATCAAACACGCATTTATTCTCTGCTCCCAGATGCCGCCAATCGCCTGAACACAATCTACATGTCAACTTATTTCGCGGGCGGAGCGGCCGGAGCAGCCATTGGATCGCTTGCCTGGCAGCATTTCGGCTGGACTGGCCTCTGTGCCCTTGGCATGGCAATGTTTGCCATCGCTCTTGTGCTGCTGGCACGCCGTAACACATCGACCTTTATTCAGAGCGCTATGACCAGCCGCGGCTAGAGGCTGTAATGAACTTGGCACGAGTAGCTTGGCTAAATTGACGAGAATAAGTCATGCGAAGGCGAAGTAGTGGTATCGCGAATCTTTAGCACCAACACAGGAAATTCAAAACGTGCGAAATGAGCTGATCGAGGCTATTAAAGACCCCCGCAATAGCCCCGTTGATCTTCGGAATCGATTGCAGTCGAGGGAAGCGCTCGAAACAAGAAAACTTCGATACTGACCCGCGCTATGCTCGAAGCGCAGTGGGAGGAAAAGCAGGCCAATTGAAATGATCACGATCCTGGCCAATGCGCTCGTGCCGATATTTGCAGGGCTGCTGCTTGGGTACATTGCAGGGTCTGCGGAACGTTGTCGACAACAGGAACGTGAAGAGTCTTATCACCGTTGTGATGAGCTTTGCGCTCCCTTGCTCCCTGTTCGTAACCATCGCTCGAACACCGCCTGATCTTCTGTGGAGCCAGAGCAAGGTTGCAGTCGCGCTTGCAATCGTCTACTTCGTAGTCTTTGGCCTGACTCACCTTGCGGCGCAGCGTCTCGGCAAGAGCACCGCCGCAGACAGCACCGTTCTCGCTCTGACGCTTGGATTTCCCAATGCCACCGCGATAGGCCTCCCACTTCTTCTGGCTGCATACGGCAATGATGCCGTCGTAAGCGTCGCCGTTGCCATTGCGATCGGTTCCATCACAATCTCGCCGATCACTCTCGCGATCCTCGAAAGCAGCACGGTGGAGGGCCAAGCCTTATCTCCAATGACACGCATTTGGACTTCAGCGTGGAAAGCAATTAAGAAACCTGTTGTGTGGGCTCCGGTACTGGGCGTTCTTGCTGTCACAATCGACTTCCATATCCCAACTTATGCGGAGAGGAGCCTCACGGTTCTTGGAAGCGCAACCCCAGGGACGGCATTGTTTCTTACGGGACTGGTCGTATCTGCACAGCGCTTCAAATTTACCTGGAGTGTGGGTTGGTCTGTCTTCGCTAAGAACCTCCTTCACCCTACCCTCGGACTGCTCATTGCACGATGTCTCAGTCTGCCGCTGGAAGCGACTCGTTCTGTCGTCCTGATTAGCGCGATTCCCTGCGGGTTCTTCGGAATTGTATTCGGGAAAGGTTTTGAAGCGACTCCGGAGGTCGCGAGCTCAAGTCTGATCGCGAGCTATGTCATCGGGATCTTTACCCTGGCCGGCTGGATCATCTTCCTCAGTCACCTGTCCTGATCTGGCGCGTACAAGGGTAAACGCTCATGAAAAAGACGTCGACTTTCGTTGGCATTATCAACTTGCGCACGAAACCTGAAACACTGGTGCATGAAGAGTGATCGCTCTCGTTACTCCGGCTATCGGTTCCCTTCCCAGATCATCAGCTATGTTACTGGCAGCTGCGCCGGAGCAGAATAGGTATTGCGAAGTCGACCAGTGTGCAGGGTCTTCCGCAACGCGAACTGTCAACTGTTGCCAGGGCAAAGCGCTTCGCTACGACTTTCTGAGCGAGGCCATATAGCCAATCCGCTCATCGAGCGTTGATACTTTCCAATATGGAACTCAGGCTTCCGATTAGTCATCATGTGGATCCGCAGCCGCAAAGTTGGCGTCAAACTGCGGAGAATGTCCCGGTCTACTCACCGGCCAATTAAAAATTTGCAGAGGGTTTCCCAATGGCATCGAAGAGTAATAATTTAAGGTCAGGGAGTCACGACCAATACACGACCATCGTACGGTAGAAACCATCCCAAATGGTCCTAAACCCTCCTAAAAAGGAGGAGCCACAAGGCTAATCGTCTCAATGATATCCGCTGATTCCAGACCACTTAGGTTGCTTGCTAGGCGGCCCCGAAAAGGCCGGCGGCGGCGGTTCGATCCCGTATCTGGCCACCACATTCTAAATAACTTAGCGGCAACCAAAGAGTTCGAGTTTTAGTCGCACGACCAATACACGACCATCGCTCAAGCGACGTCTTCTTGGCCGCCCTCTTCCTGCTCCGGCTTCTTCT